>JADMIO011621073.1_pt1 | contig 63181 bp, 48 predicted proteins | sample 8958161 | NCBI WGS metagenome assembly JADMIO01 (sample SAMN16585339, study PRJNA669376) | soil metagenome | isolation source: Crop rotation soil | place: USA: Cullars Rotation, Alabama | collected 2011
CCGGCGGTCGTCACTCCGCGCTGAAATCCTGGTCCGGGCACTAAACACACCCAACGGTGTCCAAATATCCGAAATGTTTCTCCCACGACTGCTGGTTGCCCTCGCCGCGGCAGTTCTCTCCGCTGGCGAATTGAACCCGGCTTGGATCCAAAAGCGCGATCTCCCCGAGCCGCGCATCTTCGAGATCGCCACCTCCATCGACGGCGCTATCCTGGCGGTGACCTCCGGCGAAGACGGCAAACCCGGCACGGAAGTCTTCGCATACAACACGGTCGCCGATACCTGGACCAGGCGGGCGCACGCGAACCTCGTTCGGCATTCCTTCGGCGCCGCCATGGCCGGCGGAAAGATCTTCATCTGGGGCGGAATCGCCGGCGCAAAACTGACCGCATCGACCGAAGTCTACGACCCCAAGACCGACACCTGGACCACCCTGTCTCCCATGCCCGAGCCGCGAATCTTCGCCAAAGGCGCCGAAGTCGCGGGAAAGCTCTACGCGGTCGGCGGTATCCAGCCGCCCGGCCGGAATCAGGTGCCATTACTCCATGAGTACGACCCCAAGACCGACCGCTGGTCGGCGAAGGCCTATATGCCTCAGAAGCGGGACGCCTATCGGGTTGCCGCCGTGAACGGAAAGATCTACGTAATCGGAAATCTGGGCGGCAGCAGCCGCGTTCTCGAGTACACGCCGGCGACCGATGCGTGGGCTGTCCGTTCGCCCATGCCGACCGCGCGTTTCGACTTCGGAATTCACGCCTCCGGAGGTTCGATTTACACGTTCGGCGGAATGGGCAGCCGCGACCTGGAAATCTATCAGCCGGCCGCCGATCGCTGGATCACCAAACGGCCCATGCCCCGGAACAACTGGTGCCAAGTCGTGGCTGAATCGCACGGCAAGTTCTATATGATCGGCGGCGGCTTTCCGGCGCCAGAAGTGATCCGGACAGTCTACGAATACAACCCGGCATTGGACCGCTGAATCGCTCGTACTCGCGCTACCCGGCCGCCACTCCAACTTCCAGCGCGAACCGGTATTGCTGTAAAGTTGTTGGAAGACTGGAGGGACTCCAATGAGATTCTTGATCGTATCTCTGCTCCTCATTCCATCCGCGTTCGCCCAGACGCCATCCGTACCCTGCATACCACCGCCGGCGCCTCCCCCTGCCAACGCCGCCAATCCAGGCGCGGGCCGGGGACCGGCGGGCCGGCGGCCTCCCGCGGAACAACCCGCCGCCGACGCCGCCGAAATCGCCAAGCTGATGGACCTTCCCGCATGGGGACAGAACCTCGCCAACGGCGACTATTCGAATGGGCCTGCATATCCCACCGCGCCCGAACTCGCGAAACGCATCGGCGTTCCCGAAGGCAAGGTGATCGAGTTCGTGATGAACTCCGCCGAAAGCAAGTTCTACCCGGGCGTCAACGGCGCGTTCCAGCGTCACGTCTGCGTGTATGTCCCGGCCGGATACGTCGCGGGAACCGAACTGCCGGTGATTGTTTCCGCCGACGCGTATGGCATGCGCTATAACCTGCCGACCATCCTGGACAACATGATCTACGACCAGCGCCTGCCCTCCATGGCGGCCGTCATGATCGATAACGGCGGCGCCGAACGCAGCCTCGAATACGATACCGTCTCGTCCAAGTACGTGGAGTTCGTGGAAGCCGAAGTCCTGCCCCGCGCGGAAAAGGAGGCGGGCATCAAGCTCTCCAAGAATCCCGACGCCCGGATGACCATGGGTGGCAGTTCAGGCGGAGCCGTCGCGCTGACCATGGCCTGGTTCCGCCCCGACCTCTATCACCGCGTCCTCAGCTATTCCGGAACTTTCGTGAATCTGCGCAACGGTCCCGAAGCTCCGCTCGGCGCCTACGAATACATCGAGCATCTGTTCCCCGGCAGCGAAAAGAAGCCGTTTCGAATGTGGCTCCAGGTTTCCGAAAACGACAACGGCGCCAAAACACCGGCCGAAAACCGGCGCAACTGGGTGATCGCCAACTCCCGGCTCGCAAAGGTCCTCAAGCAGAAAGGCTACGCCTACCAGTTCGTCTATTCCAAGGGTGCGGGCCACACCCAGAGGAAAGTCATCAACAATTCTCTCCCCCAGGCGCTCGAATACGTCTGGCTCGATTACACGCCGCGGCGATAATCTATGGCAGCGTGAACGCCACCAGGGAATCGCCCAGCGGTCCGTATTCGCGAATCCCGTGGCCGCCGGCGGAAATCACCAGGTATTGCTTGCCGTTCGGGCCCCGAAAGGTCATCGGTGTCGCGCGTGCGCTCGTCGGCAGTGCGCCTTTCCAGAGTTCTTCGCCGGTATTGACGTCGAATGCGCGGATCGCGGAATCCAGCGTCCCGGCCATGAAGATCACGCCGCCCGCTGTCACAATGGGTCCGCCTAGGTTAATGGAACCGAGACCGGCCGGCGCGCCGGGAAACTGGCCGACGGGCACGGTCCATTTCACCGCCGCGGTGTCGGCATCGATGGCGTTCAGTGTTCCCCAGGGAGGCGCGTTGCAAGGGGAACCGCTTGGACTGCGCAGGAAGCGGCGCGCCATTCCATACGGGGTTCCGGCCTGCTCGGCGAATTCCCAATCGCCGTTCAGGCTGCGGCCCGCGGTTTCCCGCTCGCGGTTGTAATCGGCGCGCGGGATGAGCCGCACCTCCGCCGCCAGATTGTTGACCGGCACGATCAGCAGTCGCCGCCCGGGATCGAACGCGGCGCCGCTCCACGACATCCCGCCGATGTTGCCCGGCACAATCACGGACCCCCGCAGGCTCGGCGGGGTGTACACTCCGTCGTTTCGTAGCTTCGCGATTTCCTCGCGGCACCATTTACGGTCCTCTTCCGTAGCGCCGAATACGGCGTCCGCCGGTAACGTTTGCGGCGCCAGCGGGCGCGGAGCGAGCGGGAATGGCTGTGTGGGCGACGCTTTTTCTCCCGGCACGTCGCTCTGCGGAACCCGCCGCTCCTCCACGCCGAAAATCGGTTTCCCGTTGGTGCGATCGAGGATGAACAGGCTGCCGCTCTTGGGCCCGCTTGCGACCGCGGGGATGGTTCGGCCGCCGCGATGAACGTCGAAGAGAATCGGCGGCGCCGCAATGTCGTAGTCCCACAGATCATGGTGGACGGTTTGGAAATGCCAGACGCGCTCTCCGGTAGCGGCGCGCAGAGCCACAATCGAGTTGGCGTATAAATCGTCTCCCGGGCGTTCGCCGCCATAGTAATCGGGACTGGGACTGGTGGTCGGGAGGAACACCAGGCCGCGAACCGCATCTGCCGCGATCACCGACCACGTGTTCGCCGCGCCCGGCGCCTGTTCGCCCGCAATCGGATGCCAGGTCCATTTGAGCTTGCCGCTTGCGGCGTTGAACCCACGCACTTCGCCGGAGGGCTGATGGATGGAACCGTTATCCGCCACACCCGATCCCACGACGATGGTGTCGCCTACAATCGCCGGCGGAGAGGTCTCTTCGTAATCGGCGAAACCGCGCGGCGGAATGCGGAGTCCGGTCCGCAGATTGACCACGCCATTGTCGCCAAAGCCGGCGACCGGCTTGCCGCTCGCTGCGTCGAGGGCGATCAGGCGGGCGTCGATGGTGGCGATATAAATGCGCCGTCCTCCCGCGGCCGGTTTCCAGGTGGAGACGCCCCGGTTGGCGAAATCGCCGTAGCCCCGGTCGCGCGGAACCTTGGAATCGTACGACCATCGCTCGGCGCCGGTTACGGGGTCGAGCGCGATCACACGTCCAAGCGGCGTGCCGAAATACAGAGTTCCGTCGACGTAGATCGGCGTGGCTTCAAACGCGGTGGGGCGGCCTCGTGGAGGCTGATAGGCGTCACCCGTGTGAAAGGTCCACGCGACCTGAAGGGTCCGCACATTGCTACGGTCGATGATGGCAAGCGGAGAGAAACGCTGTCCACCGGGATCCCGTCCGTAAGCCTGCCAGTCGCCGTCCGGCGCGGACTGGAAACAGAGCGCAGCGGTGATGATTACCGGGGCGGCGTAAATGACGCGTCGCATAGGTCCAGTCTAATCGGCGCGGCGACGCCGTTGGCGCCTCCCGCCACTGCTACACTGGCACAAGCATGGCCGCCAACGCCCTGACCGCCGCCGCACTCAGTGAATTAACCGGTCATCGCGGCGTCCGCGAGTGCCTGCAATGGTTCACCCGCGAAAAGCAGTGGATTAACGAGACTCACCTCCAGATCTGCCGCATTCCCGCCCCCACTTTCATGGAGCAGGAGCGCGCCGCCTGGTTCCTCGATCAGTTCCGCGCCCTGGGCTGGAACGCTTGGATCGACCGCGCGGGCAACGTCATCGCGGCTTCTCAGGAAGGCCCCTGCGTCGCCCTCACCGCCCACCTGGACACCGTGCTGGCCCCCCGTTCCAAGGACGATGTTTCCATTGCCGCCGACGGGCGATTTCAAGGCCCCGGCGTATCGGATAACGGCGCCGGGCTCGCCGCGCTCCTCGCCGTCGCTCGCATCTGGAAGAACTGCACCAACCTGCCCGAATTTCCCCTCGGCCTGATCCTCATCGCCAACGTCGGTGAGGAGGGCGAGGGAAACCTCCTCGGCATGCGCCACATCTGCAAGCAGTCCAGCCTCGCCCGCCGCATCGAGTCGTTCGTTGTGGTGGACGGCGCCAGCACCGACTACATCACCACCCGCGCCCTGGGCAGCCGCCGCTTCGAGGTCTCTTTCACCGGACCGGGTGGTCATAGCTGGAGCGATTATGGCGTCGGCAATCCGGTCCACGCCCTTTGCCGCGCCGTCGCCCTGTTCTCCGAAACCCGCCTCGAGGCGCCGCCGAAGTCGGCGATCAACGTCGGGCTGATCGAAGGCGGCTCCTCGGTCAACGCGATCGCCCAAACCGCCCGCGCCAAAGTCGACATCCGCTCCGAGAGCAACGAGAAACTCGACGAACTGGTCGAGGTCCTCACCATGGCCGCCGACCGCGCGCGCGACGCGGAAAACCAGCGCGCCCTCAGCGGAAAGGTGTCCGTCAAGGTGAAGGAGATCGGGGCTCGCCCCGCCGCCTCTCTTCCAGGGGAGGCGCCCATCCTTCAGTACATCCGGATGGTGGATGCCCACCTCGGCATCCGCTCCCATCTCGACATGTCTTCCACCGACGCCAACATTCCGCTCTCGCTCGGCATTCCCGCCGTGGCCATCGGGGCCGGTGGCGCCGGCGGCGGCGCTCATACCACCCAGGAGTGGTTTCGGCCGGAAGGCCGGGACCTCGGCCTCAAACGCATCCTTCTAACCTTATTACTGCTGATGCGGAACGGCGCCGCCGGAGCCCCGGGAAAGTGAACCGCCGCCGCCGGGCGGACGCGGGCCTGGTTTTTAACTGCGTGGTCTGGGGCTCCACGTTTGTCCTGGTCAAATCCGCCCTGCACGATATCTCGCCGCTCGTCTTTTTGGCTTTCCGATTCTCTATCGCGGCCGCGGCGTTGCTCTTCCTTCTCCGCGGTCCCGGTTTGCGCCTCGATTGGCGGACCATCGGCGCCGGGTCGGTAGCCGGATTCTTCCTCTTCTCCGGCTTCGCCCTGCAGACTTTTGGACTCCGCCTGACCACCGCTCCCAAGTCCGCTTTCCTGACCGGACTCACGTCGCTTTTGGTACCTTTGCTGGCCTCCCTCGTCTATAAAAACAGGCCCCAGGTCTCGGAGGTGGTTGGGGTGCTTGTGGCGACCGCCGGTCTGGCGCTGATGACGCTTGAACGCAACATCGGGTCCGTCAACCGGGGCGATATCCTCTCGGTGCTCTGCGCCGGGGCATTCGCCGCGTACATTGTGACGCTGGGCCACTTTTCCGAGCGGATGCGATTCGAACTGTTGTCGGTCTCTCAAGTTGCCGCGGCGGCGCTGTTGGGTTTGTCACTCTTCTGGTGGGCGGAGAAGCCCCATTTGGAATGGCGGCCCGTGGTGGTCTACGCGATACTGGTAACAGGTCTTTTCGCTACTGCTCTGGCGTTCACCATTCAGGCGTGGGCCCAGCAATTCACCTCCTCGACCAGGACTGCCCTGATCTACATGCTGGAGCCCGTCGTCGCCTGGGGTACGTCGTATGTGCTGGCGGGTGAGGGGCTTTCCGGACGCGCCGCCGTGGGCGCTGCCCTCATCCTGGGCGGAGTCGTGTTGGTGGAATTGAAACTTTTGAATCCGCGGCCACATCCATCAACCTAGCTATGCAGCCGGAATATAATGATTCCAGGCTGCCAGTTTTTTCAGAGGAGTTAACAGATTCCATGCATTTCCTGGACAAGTTGCGCACGCAGAAGCTGCTGTCGTTCACGCTGATCCTGTTCACGTTGTCGATCGGTATCGTCATCGGTACCTTGATCAACTCGGGCGTGAAGGCAGCCAAGGACAATCAGGCGGCGCCCGGCGCGACGCCGCTCGTCATCCCCAACCCGGTCGAGCTTTCCAATGCTTTTACTACGATCGCCAAGCAGGTCGAGCCGTCGGTGGTGAATATCTCCACAACGTACCGCCCGAAGGCCTCCACCCGCACCCGCCTGAATCGCCGCGGGCAGCCTCAGGTTGTCCCCCCGGACGATGAGGACGGCGGGCAGGACAGCGGCGGCATGGAGGATTTCTTCAACAAGTTCTTCGGTGGAAATCCGTTCGGTAACGGCGCGCCCGGCGTAGGCCGCGGCGAGCAGGCGCTCGGTTCGGGCGTGGTCGTCGACAAGGCCGGCTACATCCTCACGAACAACCACGTGGTGGACAAGGCCGACCGCATTCAGGTGAAGTTCATGGACGACCCCACCGAGTACGACGCCAAGGTGATCGGCGTGGACGCTCCGACCGACCTCGCCGTCATCCGCGTGGAAGGCAAGCACAATGTGACGCCCGCCAAGATCGGCAACTCCGACGCGGTCCAGGTCGGCGACTGGTGCATGGCGATCGGCTCTCCGTTCGGGTTCCAGGCGACGGTGACCGCCGGCATTATCAGCGCGAAGGAGCGCGATATTCCGGGCGAGACCTCCCAGTATCAGCACTTCCTCCAGACCGACGCCGCCATCAATCCGGGCAATAGCGGTGGTCCGCTGCTCAACATGAGGGGCGAAGTGGTCGGCATCAACACCGCCATCGCGTCCACCTCGCGCGGGTATCAGGGCATCGGCTTCGCGCTCCCGATAAATACCGCGGCGATCGTCTACAACGACATCATTAAGAACGGCAAGGTGACCCGCGGTTCGATCGGCATCACCTACACCTCCGATCCGGAGCAGGCCCGCTCGCTGCTGAAGGCTTTCGGCGCGACCGAAGGCGTCTTCGTCCAGTCGGTGGCGCCAGGCGGTCCGGCGGAAAAGGCCGGAATCAAGGAAGGCGACATCATCGTCGGCGTCAACGGGAAACCGGTCCGCACCGGCGGCGACCTCGTGAATACCGTCGTCGTGACTCCCATCGGCACGGCGGTGGACCTGACGGTCCAGCGTTCGGGCAAGAAGGAAACCAAGAAGGTGGTGGTCGGCGATATCGCTCAGATCTTCCCCGAGCGGTTTGCCGGCGCGACGGACAAAGAGCCGGGCAAGAGCGACGTCGGCCCGACCAGTTTCGGCATGCAGATCCAGAACCTGACCGACCAGCGCCGCCAGACGCTGAATCTGCAGGAGAAGGGCGGCGTGCTGGTGCAGTCGGTCGAACCGGATTCCTTCGCTTATGACATCGGGTTGCGGGCGGGCAGCGTCATCCTGTCGATCAACCAGAAGCCGGTGAATTCCACCGACGACGTCATGAAGATCAAGGACTCGCTGAAACCGGGGGACGCCGTGGCGTTCCGCGTTCTCAGCCGCGCGCCGTCGCGCACCGGCAACGGCGAATGGGTGGCCGGATACCTGGCCGGAACTCTTCCGAACAGACCTCAATAGACTCTCCAGTCCGGGCCGCGGGGCTTGACCGTCCCGCGGCCCTTTTTCGTTGGTAAACTAAAGATTCAAGATGCGTAAGATTTTCTACGGAGCTTTCTTCGTCCTGATGGCCTCCCTGGCGTGGAACGTCGACGCCGCGGCGCCGGCCAAGAAGAAAACCACCGCCAAGAAGACCACCGCGAACACCACCAAAAAATCGCCGCCCAAGACAGCAGCCAAATCCCCATCCAAGGGCTCCAAAAAGGCGCCGGTAAAGCAGGCCACCACCTGGCGCAACCGGCAGGCGGCTCCTTCCCAGGATCGCTACCGGGAGATTCAGACGGCCCTGGCCGCCAAGGGCTACCTGAGCGCCGAAGAGGCCACTGGAAACTGGGGCCCGTCCTCCGTCGAGGCCTTGAAGCGGTTCCAGGCGGAGCAGAATCTCGACGCCAGCGGCAAGATCAATTCCCTCTCGCTCATAGCGCTCGGACTGGGACCGAAGCGGGACAACCCGGTCGTGGTCCCTCCTCCCGATCCGGCGCGGTAACCGTGCTCAACCGGTCCTCGCTATGCGCCATGGCGGCCATGGTGCGGGACCGCATCGTTTCTCCCACCGAACTGCTTGAAGCGCACCTGCGCGAAATAGAAAAGCAGAATCCCCGGATCAACGCCTTCGTCGAAGTCTTCGCCGAGCGGGCGCGGCGCGAAGCGCGGGCGCTCGAAAAGGGCGAGCCGCGCGGACTGCTGCACGGCGTTCCGGTCACAGTCAAAGACAGCTTCGACGTGGAGGGTTCCCCCACTCGCGCGGGGAGCCGGCTGCGATCTTCGCAACCTGCTTCGGCGGATGCGACGGCCGTCGCCCGGCTGCGGGAGCAGGGCGCGATCATCCTCGGCAAGACGAACACGCCGGAACTGCTCGCCAGCTACGAGACGGACAATTTCCTGACGGGCCGGACCAACCACCCGCTCGATCTAGAGCGGAGTCCCGGCGGATCGAGCGGCGGAGAAGCGGCCGCGACCGCCGCGTTCTGCTCGCCGGGAGGACTGGCGAGCGATGGCGGCGGGTCCATACGGGTCCCCGCGCATTTCTGCGGAATCGCCGGCCTCAAGCCAACACCCGGACGGATTTCCGCAGCGGGCCATTTCCCTTCGCTGGGCTACCCCGGCGGACTGGTCGTTGTCGCCGGCCCGATGGCGCGGACCGCCGAAGATCTGCGGCTGCTGTTTTCCGTGCTCGCCGGCTACGATTCCCAGGACCCGTTCTCCGCCCCCGTGCCGCTTCGCAAATTTCCGTTGGAGCGCGTACGGATCGGCGTCTGGGAGCAGTTCTACGCAGTCGCCGTCGACCCCGAGATTCGCGCCGCGGTCCGCCGCGCCGGGGCCATTTTCCAGGAGCGCGGCTTTGCGGTGGACGAGTTCGCTCCGCAAGGTTTGGAGCGGGCGCCAAACGTCTGGGCGTTCCTGTTTTCCACCTGGCCGTCGCCGGCCATCCGCAAACTCATCGAGGGCCGCGAGCAGGAAGTTCACTGGACGCTGCGGGAATCGCTCGCCGCCGCCGAGCCTACCGCCGAGCAGGTGCTGTTGAACCTGGCGGCGCGCGACCGTATGCGCGCCGCGCTGCTTCGGCAGATGGAAAACGTGCCGGTGCTGGTGATGCCGGTCTGCGGGATTACGGCGTTCAAGCACCGCGACCACGGCAGCCTGTTCCAGCCGATGATGCCGGCGGTGCTGGCGAACGTGCTCGGGCTGCCCGCGGTGGCCGTGCCGATGGGGCTTTCAAGCGCGGGCCTGCCGATCGGGATTCAACTGGTCGGCCGGCCGTTCGAGGACGAACTGCTGCTCGATCTGGCAATCCTGCTGTCATAATGGACCCTATGAAACGTGCTCTTCTGCCGCTTCTGTTTGTGGCTCCCCTGGCGTTCGCGGAGTCGTTCTCCGGAACCGTGGTCGATGTCATGTGCAAGGCCAAGGACCTGGCCGGTCACACCCGCGAGTGCGCCGTGACGTGCGCCAAAAGCGGGTTCGGACTGGTCACCGCCGACGGAAAATTTCTCAAGTTCGACGAGCAGGGCAACGTCCGCACGCTCGCCGCGCTGAAGAAATCCGCCAAGGACAAGGACCTGAAAGTGAAGGTCACCGGGGCGATGGCGGGAGATGTGTTGAAGGTCGAGGCGATCGAGCTTCAGTAACTTTCAACCGGATGGCCTGCGGCGCCGCGTACGACGACGGCTGCCCGGACCGCGTTTCCACCTGGCCCGAAACGTAGATCAACTGCTCGCCCGCTTCCGCCGAAGGCAGCGCTTCGATGGTGAAACTGCGGCGAGATTCGTCCTCGTTAATCAGAACGCCGTTCAATCCGACATCCAACACGCGAACGCGCGGCGGCAGATTGCGCACCTCGACGGGCACGCGCCCTTGAAAGCCCTGGCGGGCGATGGAGACCGTGATTTCGGCGGCACCGCCCGGTTCGACCGTGACTTCCCTGGTCTCGGCAGTCATCAGCAGGTCGGCGCGGGGCATTAAAGCGATCAGCTTGAGGCGGTCTTCCGGATTGGCTTCGTGTTCCAGCGCGCCCGCTGTGCCGGTGACGCGAAAGGGAACGGCGCTTATCTTCGCGTCGGCATCGGCGCTCAGGATCACGGTGGCGGAGACTTGGCCCGGTTTGATGACCGCGGCGCTGGCGTGCAGTCCCGGGCCGAGATCGGGAAGCGCGATATCGATCGGGCCGTCGAATCCATCGAGTCGCGAGGCGGTTACGGTGAGAGGAATCGCGCCGCCGGCGGGCACGTTCGGATTGCGCGGGCTGACGGACAGCCGGAAATCCGGCCGCGGCCTGTGAACCGTCAGGCGGTAAGCGTAGCTGTCACCGCCGAGGCCCTGAACATCGCGAATCTGGACGATGTACTCGCCGTCGGCCGGCGCGATGAAGTGGACGACGGAATCGCGCCCATATCCGGGACCGCCATCGTCGTTGCGGTAAAACAGGTGGGCCACGGGAAGGCCGTTGGGAGCGAGTTTCGTTCCCGGCGGGTGGATCTGAACCTTATAGACCGGTGAGTCGATGGCATGGGCTTCGGGCGTCGTATCGAAGAAGGCCATGCGCTGCCCGGCGAAGCCTTCGAACACGGTGTCGTTGTCGGGGGATAGCGGGAGTGATTCGACGCGCATGATTTCGCTGCCCATCATGACGTAGTCGCCGGCTTCGAGATTGCTCCATGCGGCAATGCGGACGCCGCGTCCCGCGGAATCGTGGTCGCGCAAGGTGACGGAAGTTTCCCATACGGACCGCGCGAGGGCGCGCTCGATGGGGTTGCCCTTGGCGTCGAACACCTCCAGATAGGAATCCAGATCGCTGCCGAGGCGGCGGGCGTTCACTTCGAGCACCAATGCTTCGCCTTTGCGCCCCTGGAAGCGGTAACGGTTGGCGGCGCCCGGAGCGGTGATGCGGCCGTTCACGGTGACCGGTACGGGAATCGCTCCGCCCTGCGATTCGATCTCGGGCTCCGCGCCCAAGCCGACGCGCACCTGGTTGAAGGCGTGCTCCGGGCGGAGCAGCACGGAGTCTTCGGAATCGGGCGAGGGCTTTCCCTCGACCTTCAGTTTCGCCGGAACGTGATACCCGCGCAGCGCGATCTCGCCTGCAGCGCCCTGGCGGAGGCCCAGCGGATATGTACCGGTAATCAGCGGGAACTCGCCGGCCACGATGCGGTAAACGTGACTGCCGCGGCCGGAGTGCTGATAATCGGCGACGCGCACGTAGTATGTGCCGGACTTCTCGAAACGGTGGGCGAACATCACCTGTTCAGCGCCGCCGTTGTTGCCGTACTCGTGGACGACGTTGAAGTCGGCATCGACGATGGCGACGACCGGTTGCAGGGAAGAGCCGATCAGCATGGCGCCGTTGAGAAAGGAAAGCTGCTGGCCGGCCTTCACCTGAATCTTGTAGTAATCGATGTCGCCGGGGCGCGAAATGGCTCCTGTGAGGATCGCGGGAAGAAAAGTTTCGAAAGCGTCTTCCGGCGTGTCGTTGGGTTCCTTGTCGGGCGCCTCGCCGTAGTAGGGCTCGATCAGGAAACGGCCTTCGGGGCTGGTGCCGAGCGGGGTGAGCAGGCGGAAGGTGACGGGGCCGATCTCGGCCTCGGGCGCGATCTCCACTTCGACCGTCACCTGGTTCCGCGGAGGCAGCGGGCCGAGATCGATGGAGGACGGCGTACCGTTCGAGCCGAGGCGGACGTCGGGAAGGTCGGGCAGTTCCTTGACGCGAAGGACGCGGCCCTTCACGCCGGCTTCGCTGAAGTAGATGGCGCTGGCGCGCGCGAGGTTCAGGCCTTCGACGGTCAGTTCGACGGTGGTCCCGCGAGCGACTCCCTGCGGTTGGACGGAGTTGAGGGTGGGCGGGGTGGTGCGGGCGCCGGCCGCCATAACGGCGGTGGGCAGCAGGAAGAAAGCGAGGCTAGCGCGCATCGTAGATCTCCAGTTGGCCGTTGAAGAAACCGGCCGCCAGGGATTTGCCGTCGGGAGCGAACTCCAGGCCGAAGGCCCAGTCGGGAAGTTTGGAAATGGTGCGGACTTCAGTGAGGTCCGGGCGAAAGATGCGGATGGTGCGATCGGCCGAAGACGACGCCAGGTATTGACCGTCGGGCGACCAGGCCAGGCGGAGGATCGCGTCTTCGTGGGCGATCAGCGAATTCTCCAGTGTATTGCCGCGCCAGATGCGGATGGTCTTGTCGGCGCCGGCGGCCGCGATGCGCTGCCCGTCGGGCGATACAGCGATGGCGTTGATCGCATCGGTAGAGTCGGACAGCGTGAAGAGGCGCTGGCCAGAGGCGAGGTCCCAAAGCTTGACGGAGCGGTCGGCCGCGCCGGTGACCAGCCGTTTGCCATCGGGTGTGAAGGCGAGGGCGTAGATCGCGTCGATGTGGTCGCGCAGAGTACGAAGTTCTTTGCCGGTGGCGGGATCCCAGAGCTTGATGACGCGGTCGTAGCCGGCGGTAGCGAGGGTCGCGCCATCGGGAGAGAAGGCGGCGGCGTAGATGCAATCGGAGTGGCCGCTGATGGTGGTGACGACCGATTGCGACGCGACATCCCAGATCTTGACTTCGCCTTTGCGCGCGGGGAGTCCACCAGCGGCGGCGAGGCGTTTGCCGTCCTGCGTGAAGGCGACGGCGCGCACAGCTTCGGCGTGTCCTTTCAGTGTGGCTAGCGGCTTGCGCGCGGAATCGACGAGCCGCACCTCTTTATAGCCACCTACCGCGATGGCGGCGCCGCCGGGCTGGAACGCCAGGGAGTAAATCTGGTCGGGTAGAGAATTATTGGCCGCCGATAAACACAGATGGACGCCGATCAGGAGAAGGAGGGCTGCTCGAGCTGGTTTGGGGGCTCGGGTTTTGGCTAGTGGCTGAATAGGAACTCCTTGCTGGTGAGCATGGCCCAGACCATGTCTTCGAGCGCCTGACGGTGGGCGTCGGCGGATTTGGATTGGCGCGCGGTTTCGAGCGCCGCGAGGAGAGTCTGCCGTTCGGCGTCGCTCGGGAAGCGGCTGTATGCCGAGAGAAACATGTATTCCAGGATGCGGCGGTCGGACAGGCCCAACTTGATGAAGAGGGCGATGGTTCCGTCGGGCGCGCTGAGTTTCTTGTTGAGAGTGTCGCCGTTGATGACGTGCAGCGCCTGCGTAATGGTGGGATCGCTAGAGCGCTCGGCGGCGTCGCAGAGATTACGCGGCGGGCGGCCGAAAGAGGTCAGGAACTCGGACTTCACCTGGGTATCCGGCAACTGGAGCGCGCGGGTTCCGGCGGGATAACCGGCGAACGCGGTGGCCGCGCCGGTGACCTGCGACATGGCGTCGAGAATCACTTCGGCGGCCAGCCGGCGCACGATGTGGCGGGAGTAATAGATGTTATCCGCCTGATTGGTGGCGTTGGCCTCGCTCGAAAGCTGGTAAACGGAGGAGTTCATGATGGCGCGGATGAGGCGGCGGATGTCGTAGCCGTTGTCCACGAAATCCTTGGTGAGGGCGGCGAAGAGCTCCTCGTTGGAGGCGGGATTGGTGGCGCGGACGTCGTCCACCGGATCGACCAGGCCGCGTCCCATGAAGTTGCCCCAGACGCGGTTGACGACAGTGCGGGCGAACATCGCATTTTGTGGGCTCGTAAGCCAGGTGGCGAAAGCGACGCGGCGGTCTTCCGTGGAATCGAGCGAAATGCTCTGGCCATCGAGCGGGGTGGGCGGGAGCGGACGGGCGAGGCGGGGATGGAGGATATCGCCGGAGGCTTTGGCGAAGACGATGTTCTCGCCCGCGGAGGCGCCGTTCTTCACTCCAACCCGCGAAAAGAGGTTAGCCATCTGGTAGTACTGCGTTTGGGTCCACTTTTCGAGCGGATGGTTGTGGCAGCGGGCGCAGGTAATGCGCTGTCCGAGGAAGGCCTGGGTGGCGTTCTCGGTGAGCTCGATGGGATCCTTGTGGAGGACGAAGTAATTGAGGGCGCCGTTCTGGCGAGTGCTGCCGGAGCTGAGAAAGATCTCGCGCGCGAACTGGTTCCATGGCTTGTTGGCCCGGACCGAATCGCGGATCCAGCCATAGAAGGCCCACATGGCGGTGGAGTTGAGCTTCTTGGTGGAGACCAGCAGCAGGTCGGACCACTTATAGGCCCAGTAATCCACGAACTCTTCGCGCTCGAGCAGGCGGTCGACGATTTTTGCGCGCTTGTCCGGGGAAATATCCGCGAGGAAGTTCTCGACCTCCTCGGAGGTGGGCAGGATACCGGCCGCGTCGAGATACGCGCGGCGCAGGAAGGTGGCGTCGTCGGCGATCTTGGAAGGGGCGAGGCGGAGGTTTTTCCACTTGGCCAAGACGAGTTCGTCGATAAAGCCGCGGCGGGGGAACTGGTTGTACGCCTCGGCTGTGACCTGGTTCGGGAACGGGACGGACAGGCGGGAGTAGAGCACGCGGCTGGAATACCAGAGGGTGATAGCGGCCTCGCCCGCGCCATTCATTTTGACGCGGCCCCAATCGTCCACGGTGGCGACGCCTTCGTTGCTGGAGCTGAACTTCACCCAGCGGGTAACGTCTTCGGTGTGGCCATCGGAGTAGCGGGCGCGGACGACAATCTGCTGTTCGGCGGATGGGGCGAGGACTGCGGCAGCGGGGAAGACCTCCAGGCCGCGAATCTCGATATCGGCCGCTGCGGGCGGAGGCGCGCCGGCGGCGATCCATTCCTGGATAACGCGATATTCGAGCGAATCCTTGTCGAAACGTTTGCCGCCGCCGTGGGGAATGGCGAAGGACGGCTTGGCGAGAATGAGGCTGGCCGCAGGTTCGGCTAGAACGACGCGGCGACCGACGGCCTGGCGGGTGAGGGTGTCGTAATCGACCTCGGGATCGTAGCCCCGCAGGGTCAACTTGAAGCCGTTCTTGCCGGCCAACGCGCCGTGGCAGGCACCCTGGTTGCAGCCCATCTTCGTCATCACGGGAATGACGTGGTTGCGGAAGCTCCAGGTGAACGGAGCGCGGGCGTTCTTCACGCGGACCGTGACGGAGGCGGCGGTTCCATTCGCGCGGGCGGTGACGCGGGCTTCGCCGTCGGCGATCGGGCGGAGCAGGCCATGCTCATCGACGGCGACGATTTTGGGATCGGACGAGGTCCACTGGGCGGCTCGGGTCCAATCCTCCTGGTGGTCGGCGACGGTGGCCTCGGCGAGGAGCTGCTGGCGCGCTTCGGGGCCGGTGAGTTCGACGGAAGGCGGGAGAAGGGCGAGGGTCTGGGCGTAGAGCGGGACGGCAATCAGGAACAGGAGAGGCTTCATGCGAAGAGCTCCCGTATGGGCTCGACGCCGCGATCGACGAGGGGGATGGGGCGGCCCTGCAGGCCGGGGAGCTCGACCTGGAGGTCGATGCCGAGACCTTTGTATACGGTGGCGGCGATCATGGACGGGGTGACGGGACGGTCTTTGGGGGCGGCGCCGATTTCGTCGGACGCGCCGACGACGGTTCCGCCTTTGAGCGGACCGCCACCCATCAACATGGTCCAGCACTGCGGCCAGTGGTCGCGGCCGCCGGCGGGGTTGATTTTGGGAGTGCGGCCGAATTCGCCGGTGGCGACGACCATGGTCTTGGAAAGGAGGCCGCGCTCAGCGAGTTCGGAGAGCAGCGAGGAGTAAGCCATGTCGAACATGGGGCCGACCAGATCGCGGTAGCAACTGATGGGGCTGAACGGCTTGGAGCCGTGGATATCCCAGGTGATCTCGTCGAAGACGGTTTCGAACATGTTGACGGTCACGAAGCGAACGCCGGCTTCGATGAGGCGGCGGGCGAGCAGACAGCTCTGGCCGAACCGATTCATGCCGTACTTTTCGCGGACCGCCTCCGGTTCGCGGTGGAGCTCGAAGGCCTCGCGGGCCTTTTGGGAGGACATCAGGGTGTAGGCCTGGTGGAACGTGGAATCGAGGAGGCGGGCGTCGGCCGAGGTTTCGAACTGGCTGACCGACTTATCGACCATCTCGCGCCAGTTGCGCCGGCGGTCGACGCGGAGGGCGGTGAGGTAGTCCGGCGGGAGCATGTCCGGGACCTTGAAGTTGGGGTCGGACGGGTCGGCGTTGAGGACGAAGGGGTCGTAGCCTTTGCCCAGGAATCCGGCATTCTGGCCGTGGGGCATGTTGCCGCCGGTGTTTCCGATGGGGCGGGGGAGGAGGACGTGGGCGGGGACGTCGCCTTTTGGTCCCTTGAGTTTGGAGAGGACGCAGCCGTAGTGGGGGTGCTCGATGCCGCCCTGGAAGAGCCGGCCGGTCTGCATCATCTGGTGTCCGGTGTCGTGGACGGCGGCGGCGGTGTGGTAGACGCTGCGGACGAGGGAGAACTTGTCGGCGTGGCGCGCGGTACGAGGGAAGTTTTCGGAGATTTCGATGCCGGGGACGTTCGTTTTGATGGGTTTGTAGGGGCCGCGGATTTCGGCGGGGGCGTCGGGCTTCATATCGAAGGTGTCGAGCTGAGAGGGGCCTCCGATGAGCATTAATAGGATGCAGTTGACGTCGGCGTCAGGGGCGCCGAGGGCGCGTAGGGAGAACCAGTCGGTGAGGGAGAGGCCGAGGGTGGCGAGGGCTCCGGCGTGGAGGAAGTCGCGGCGGCGGAGACCGTCGCAAAATTCAACAGGACGATCGGAATCGAGACGATACATGGTCAGGCCCTCCCCGGTGTTCCCGATTCTATCACCGGGGGGTGGTGTCGGCTGGTTGGAGAGGATCGTCTCCGGGGCCCGATGGGGGTCTGCTTCCAATTGAGGAATGTCGTCACCGGTGAATTCCGGAGGTGCAGGGTTCGGTTGGAGGGGATCGTCTCCGGGGGCAGGTGCGCGACGGGGGGTGTGCTTCCGATTGAGGAATGTCGTCACCGGTGGATCCCCGAGATACAGGTTCGATTCCAGGGGATCGTCTCCGGCAGTTTCCGGCTTGGGCGCTGATCGAACGTTTTCGGTGGTTTGCGGGCCTGGGGCGGAGGCAGAGATTCCGTACGGGTACATCGTCATCCGGTTTGTGGAGGCGCTGGTCACGGTGAGAGGGGAATACCAACGGTATTTCGGAGCAGTCGCTCCTTCAATTTCAGGATGACATGGCATGTCAAGGATTTCGGACCTTGTTGGGTAGGTTCAAGCGTGGAAGTAGCTCAGAAGATTGAGGTAAGTATTTTTCGAAAAGGCGAGAGGAGACAAGCCATCGCGCCACGAACGCTATCCAACAGCTTTATGCAAACACCTCGTGGGCTGCAACGTTCCGTTTAAGGCTCATAGCTTGAAGTAACTCACCGACCTCTCGCCCCCGCGTGCGTTTTTCATTTGGCAGCGATGTATTGTGTCCCCTTTTGTCTCAGACTTGCGCTTAAGAAATTAACGTAAGTTTGTAAACAAAGCGAAGCCAATGCGCGGCGATCGCGAGAAGGAATGCATGAAATCAACAATTCTCGACATGATGGCGATTCAGCCGAATGCAAGAGACCTAGACTGGCTGAAAAGCAGCTTACAGGCCGCGATCGAACTCGAGCTTGCCACGCTCCCACCTTATTTATGCGCCATGTGGTCGATAAGAGACACGGCCGCAGGCAGCCCCGGGAAGGTTGTCTACGACTTGATCGATAGCGTCGTCCGCCAGGAGATGACGCATATGGGCCTGGTGTGCAATTTACTGACGGGCATCGGTGGTAAACCGAAGATTGTAGAAGGGTACGTCGAGAACATTGCCTACCCTGGGCCATTACCGGGCGGCGTACGACCGCAATTGAACGTCTATCTCAGCGGCTTGACCAAGCCCTTTCTGCACGATGTCATGATGCAGATCGAGTTTCCGGAGAACGGTCCTGTACCGATTACCTCCGCGCAAACGTTTCCCACCATCGGAGACTTCTATGACGCGATCCAGGATGCCTTTGCAAGTCTAGCGCCCACTATCGATACGGCCGCGCAGTTGAATTCGCCGCTGGTGCAAGTGGCGCCGATTGTGGATCTGGCAGGAGCGGCGGCTGCCATCACGCTGATTAAGTCCCAGGGCGAAGGCTCATCCGACAGCCCATTCGATGGCCCGGAACTCGCACACTACTATCGGTTTGCGGAACTCTATGTCGGGGCGAAACTGATCGCCTCCCCGGGCGGCGGCTTTGCCTTCCATGGTGACCCGATCCCCTTCCCCGACACCCTGACTATGGCGCCGGTTCCTAAAGGCGGCTACGTGAATGCGGCGGCTAATGTCGCCGCATTACTCGATACGTTCAACGGCATCTATTCCAGCATGCTCGACAACCTTGACAAGGCATGGCAAACCACGGACACCAGCGCTCTCAAAGCAGCCGTAACCAGCATGCGCCAACTTCGGCCGGCGGCCCGCAACATCCTTCAACAGCCGCTCCCTGGCGCCGTAGACGGCTTTTACGGACCGGATTTCCGGTACATTCCTCCCCAACAGAGAAATATAGGATCCGGCACGACGAACACCGCGACGCGGTTTGCCGACATCGTCAATCTGCTTGCGACCCTGACCGGAAATGACCCGTCTATCGACGACGCTCCCCACGGAGCCTTCTGGAAACTGGACTACGACACCTTCATAGCGCAGCAGACCGACGATTGGGGCGTGCCAGGGAGTCTGATCGTCAAAGGCGATCCGAAGCGTTCTGTACTCTACATGGCGTTGGCCGGCCTCCCACCGTTTGGCGACACGATTCCCCAAATGCCCGATGTCGGAAGCGATCCCAATGGACGGGCTGCCACTGCGGCGGAACTCCAGATGGTGGCGAACTGGATTACTAACAACTGCCCAAAGTAAAGGAGATTGAGATGAACGAAAAGAAGATGGAATATGCGCCCATGCGAGTGGTTATCCGCGCCGGGTCTGAGGCGGCGAAGAACTACACGCGCAAGGCGGGAATCGATCCCCAGGCTCTTGCTCCGGGTTTTTCTCCTACTCCTGCTCAAGATCTGATCAATCATGGCGGCAAGACCATCCGCGATTTGAAGTTCGCCAACTTTTACGTGGCGGGCGAGACATCATGGAGGGCCAGCGACATCCAGAATATCGACCGCGCGCTCAGCGCCGCCATGTCGGACCGCAATCTGAACAACGTGATCGTTCAGTACTTCAATAATCAAGCGATCAGCAGTCAGCAGGTGGCTTCCGTCAAACTTTCGGGGCCGCGGCCGCCGGTGGTCTCCCAAGGCGACGCCGAGATGCTTGTCAGGAATCTGCATCAGCAGGGAAAACTGGCCGGCATGGACCTGAATTCAACAGTAGTCAATCTGCTGCTGCCGTCAGGAACGATCCTCACCACCGATGAAGGACTCTCCAACGCCGCGGCGGTCGCGCAGGAGCCCGGCAAGCCCCTGGATCCGCGGATTCCGGTTGAAGACGAGGCCAGTTCGGCGAGCGGATTGGGGGGCTACCACGGCTCCATTCATAAGACGATGAGCGGGGTGGGCATCACCATCTATTACGCCGTCATTGCTTTCTCCGAGGTTCGTCCGGACGGCTCGCATAACGGCATCGTGGCCTTTGCCGAGCCTTGGAAGAATGTGGTCGCCACCTGCTATCACGAACTCGTCGAAGCGCGCACGGATCCCGATGTGGAAGATGCAATTCGGACCGGCCAGCTCTCGTTCGTCGGTTGGACATCGGCGCGCGGCGAAGAGATCGGCGATGAGCCGATTCGCACGGCCACGTCGCTCAGCAAAGTCTTCAAAGAGGTTCCCCTGGCGGATGGCACCGGAGTCGTACCGGTTCAATTCATGTATTCGAACGCTGTACATGGCCCGGAAGGACCAATTCCTCAACCTCACTAAGACAATGCGGTTTGGAGGGGGCGAGACGTTCCAAACCACGCTTCAGGCAGAGGCTCGAAGTCTGGAAGGCGCCGTAATCAACCGGCTGCGGCAAGGGCGCCTTTCTATCAGCGCCATTCGCTCCTGCGCACAACGAACCTAGTGCCCCGACCGGGAGGTTTTGTGCTGCCGGACGACCGCTTGCTTACGCGCGCGGCTCCGATCAGGGCCACAACCGTGAGGGAGTGCTCAAAAAAAAGAATCAAAACAGGCGGTCACGACACTGGTTGGATCACTCTTCAACCAAACGCTTTTGTAAAGGAGAAAAACGCATGGCTAACGAGACAACACCTCAACAACTGGACGCGGTCACGCCACCACAGACTCTGGAACTCACGGAAATTCAGGGGGACATTCTCCTCGGACTGCAAAAGTTCGTGGAGTGTTTCGTCTTTTTCGAGATCAAGGACACCGCCGATTTCAAATCGGCCTTGCATCACAAGATCCTCCGCCGGATTACCACGTCGCAGGTGGTTCGACTGCGCGAATTCGAGCTCCGTGATTTGAAGGCGCAAGGAAAAAAGGAACGAATTCCCTTGGTGGGGTTGAACATTGGGTTCACCAATACCGGCATGAAAAAGCTGGCCGGCGTTGACGACTTAGGCGATTCCTCCTTCAAGGCGGGTGCGAAAAGCCGAGCGGCGGACAAGAATCCGATTGCCGGTCCGGGGGCGCCTACGCTGCCGATCAACGACCCGGTGGACGCGGCGGGAAATCTCACCACATGGCTGCCTGAATTCACCGGCGCCATCGACGGAGTCTTTCTGATCACGGGAGGAACGGAGGAAGCAGTCCAAAAGGAGACGCAGAAAGTTCTCGACATTGCCGGCGCTTCGATCAGCGTCACTTTCCAGGAAACCGGAGCTTCGCGGCCCGGCGCCGAGCGCGGACATGAGCATTTCGGATGGCTCGATGGAGTCTCCCAGCCGGCGGTCGCGGACTTAACCACGCCGTTTCCGGGACAGGATCTGCTAAATGCCGGCCGCTTTGTGTTCGGCTACCAGGATTCCCCGGCGCCCAAGCTGCCCTGGATGAAGAACGGATCCTTCATGGTGTTTCGGCGCCTGAAGCAGTTGGCGCCCGAATTCGATCAGTTCCTGCTGGACGCGGCCAAGGCATTGCAAATGGACCCCGTCATTTTGGGCGCCCGAATGGTAGGCCGCTGGAAAAGTGGCGCTCCGATGGAGCTCACTCCATCGCAGGATGATATGACGATCGGAGGCGATCCCCAGAAGAACAACAATTTCGATTTCCGGGACGATCAGGCGCAGCGCCGCTGCCCGTTTGGCGCGCACATCCGCAAAACCAACCCGCGCGGCGACTTGCCCAAAGCCGCCGTGGACTCGCGGCGCATCATGCGGGCGGGAATTCCGTTCGGCCCCGAGGTCAGCGATGCGGAAAAAGCTGCCGGAACCACTCAGCAGGAACGGGGACTGATGTTCGTCTGTTATCAGACGTCGATTCTCGGGCAATTTGAATTCGTGCAGGGAACCTGGGCTAACGAGCCGCAGTTCGTGTCTCCGATTTTCACGAAGACTCGCGCTGACGGATCGCCGATCACGGTTGGCATCGATCCGATTATTGGACAGGCCCAGCCGCCGGCCGTTGCCCGCACCACGGATGAACCCGTTCCCAACTATCCAACCGGATCCGTCGTTTCAACACTCAACTTGCCGCAAGCGTTCGTAGTGCCGACTGGAGGAGGGTACTTCTTCATGCCCTCGATCTCGGCACTTCGCGATGTCCTGTCGGTCTGAGACGATTTGACCGTGGTTGGTTTCCGGGGGTGAGCGCCGGAGGCTGCTCCGGCGCTCACGAACAACCTTAAGACTTGTGCCAGCCGGCTGGAGGCCGGCGTCTGCAGGCCAACCAGCAGAGTCCGAACAATCCCGAAATCATGAAGTACACTGGCGTGGGCTCCGGGACCGCGCTTGGCGGCGCATTCGTCTGTACCTGGGGTGAGTAGGTGACGCCGGTGACGGATTGGTTAGGATTGAAGTCCAATTCCAGCGCTTGGGTGAACGGCGGCGGAGCATTCGTGAGCACCGGCGTCCCAGTCCAGTCCAGCATGGAAAAATAGAATGCGCTCGGTGAGTTGGCCACATCGGGCGTCCACGTCAGCGTAACTCCGAAATCGATGTAGTTGCCGAAGGTGAAGCCGGTGATGTAGTCGTTCGCCGCGGCGCAGCAGTTATACATGTTCAAACCGTCCGGCAGATACGGGGGAACGGAGAACGGATCGAACGGGTCGTAAAAGTTGTTGTTGATGTCGAGAACATCGCCGGTGATCAGAAACACCCCGGGATCCAGGGCGCCTCCACCGCCGTCGAAGTTGCGAACATCCAACTCCGCCGGCACGAAGACCGGCGGACCGGGATTGAACTGGAAGTCCAGGTAGCCGTAAGTTCCCGCCAGCGAGCTGGTATCGACATGGACAGTGTAGCTGACTGTCGCGCCCCACGCGGTGGCGCCGGCGCCCAGGAGTAACATGCTAATCAGTTGGTAAGTTTTTTTCATGGCTCGAATCTCCTTAGATGCGCTTTAGTGGAACACCAGCGGCGTGAAGTTCAGCAGCGCGTTATTGGGATTGCCGAACTGGGCTGTGATCGTAGCGCTTTGGTTTGGCGCCCATACCGCGGGGCTGGCGATCGTGTAATAAGGCAGCCCTTTATACGTGCCGGACGGGTTTGCGACGTATGCGCCGGCCGGCAGGCCGGTGATGGCGATATAGAGGGGACCGTTGATCGAAGTCGAGCCGACATTCTTCACCGTCAGGACGGTGGAGTAAATCTTGGTGATCGGATTGAAGAGGAACGCTCCCGCTTTGACCGTGACGATGGAAGATGCGATCGGCGCGGTTCCCGGAAGGAAAGAGTTATCCATTTGCACCGCTCCGCTCAGCGCTCCCGCAGTGGCGGTGATGGAATAGGCGCCGGTGATCAGGTTGGCGGTGAAGGTCGCGGCTGTGGCTACGCCGCTGGCGTTGGTGATGGCGATCGCGGTGGCAGACGCCCCAAAAAGTCCGCTGGGGCCGCCGGCCGGCGCCGTGAACGTGACGCTGACTCCCGAAATTGGATTCCCTCCGGAGTCGGTGACCGTCGCCGTGATTGGAGGCGATGCTGTCGAGACAGCGACGTCGATTGGACCGCCTCCCGCGATGTTGGCAGGCGGGCCTGCCAGATTGGTCAGTGTCCGGTTGGGCGAAACGGCGGCCCCGGCGGCCGCTTTCACCGTAAAGGTCCCCGCTTTGCTGTTCGCTGTCACGGTAATGGAGGCGTCGCCGTTGATGTCGGTCGTCGCGTTTCCAGCGTTGCTCAGCGTTCCGTTCGCTCCGGTCGCCCCAGCGGTGGTGGTGAAGTTCACGCCCGTGGGATCGACGATATTGCCGAATGCATCGGTGACGTGAGCAATCAGGGCGCTGAAAGCCGTATTGATGGCGGTCGCCGCCGGAGAGTTCAGCGTTACCGAGGCTGGATTACCGGGATGGACCAGGAACAGCCGTGCGACGGTCAACGCCGCGTTCTGCGTGTCGGTGACCACGAGCGTTTGCTGTCCGGCTCTGCGGAAAGTGACATTGAATGCCTTCTGCGCGTTGTCGGCCGCGGTAAAGGCGTAGTTCGCCGGCAGGGTCGCAGTGTTATCCGACGAAGTGAAATGGACCGTGCCGGTATAGTTGCCCGCCGGTGAATTGCTGGAATCCAGAAGTCTCACGGTGACGGCGTACTGCACGCCCGCGACAATCGTCTGATCGATCGCGTCCACCACCACTTTGACCGCCGGTCCGGCCAAGCCCATGGCAATCCCGGACGCGGTGCCGCTGAAGTCCGAGTTCACCACCGGACCCACCATATCGGTCCGGCCGTCGCCGTTGATATCGGCGAACTGAAGGGCGAGGTTGACTCCCATGAACCCGAAATACATGTTGCCCTTGAGGTCGCCGGCGCCGTAGTCGATTTCCGGAGCGAACGTGCCGTTCCCGTTTCCCGGAAGGACCGCAATGACCGCGCCCTGGCCGGTCAGTTCCAAGCCCAAATCGAGTCTCCCGTCGCCATCGGCGTCACCCACCGCGAGGTTGTACGGAGGCCGCTGCACGAATCCGGATGGCGCAAAGTGGGTGCTCATCCCGAATGTCACGTTGTGGTTTGCATCTACATTGGCCAGCGCCACCACCAGCGCGGGACCGAGAGGCTGTCCGGCATCGGGCATGTCGAGGAACGCCAGATCGGCCACCCCGTCACCGTTGAAGTCCCCGGCCACCAGACTCTCGCTGGGGAAAATCGCAGTCTGAAGAGTGGGACGGGTGCACTGCGCCGTAGTGCCGGAGCACCCGGCGATCGAGAAAGCGACGTGCGCCGGCGCGCTGAAGCGGCCGCCGCCCAAGCCCAGGAACAGATCGAGACTCCAGTCCACGTTGGAAGTCTGATTGCGCGCGGCCAGGTCCATAATGCCGTCGCCGTTGAAGTCTCCGGCGGCGATGGAGTAGTAGCTCTTGCCCGAGATCAGATCGAAATTGCCAAAACCACCCGCGCCGTCGTTGAGAAAGATCGTGATGCCTCCAGGACGTGTGAAGTCGCCGCTACCGGGAACGGCGAAATCGGGCCAGCCGTCGCCGTTAAAGTCGGCCGCCGCGACTCCGGTGGCGTTCGGCGGAATCATGAAGGAACGGTTATAGGCGAAACCGCCGGCGCCATCGCCGTATCCGATGGTCAGGGCGCCGGCATGACCGGCGAGCGCGGCATCGAGTTTACCGTCGCGATTGAAATCGGCAACGGCAACGCCCCGGACGTCGTTATTGCGGTTGGACACGGTCATCGACGAGGTCGGATAGTTGTAACCCGTGCCGTCCGCCTTGCGGGTGAAGATTGCAGCGCAGTATTGCGACGAATCCGGGCAGAAATAGCCGACGGGACCGGCAATATCCGGAATGCCGTCGCCGTTGAAATCGCCGAAAGCCATCTGCTGCGGTTTCGGACCGGAGCTACCGAGCGCTCCTACTAAGCCGGTGGCGTCCGTGCCGCTGGCGCCACCGCGCCGGAAACCGGAAGAGGCTCGCGTGATTTGAATCGTGTACGGAACCAGCACGCGCGTGAATCCGGTTCCGGTGACTTCCGCGATTCCCTTGAACGTGCCGGGGCCCGGCGCACTTGGAATGTCAGGCGTGATGGTGACCTGGTTGCCTGCAACCGCGAGCGAGACCCACGATGGCGAACCCGCGTTGGCAAGCGGGACCGCGCTCAACGCGGGCACTGGACTGTTGTTGCTCGTCCCGATCGTCACGGTACCGTTGCCGGCGTAGGCGGTGTTGAAGACGGCCTGCATTTGCAGACCCTGCGCGTTGGTGGTGACCAATCGGGGCGTGGTGTTGAGCATTACCCACACGTTGCCGTCATTCGCTGTGGAGACGACCAGGTCGGGAAGGCCGTCGCGGTTCATGTCGGAGGCGACGACGTCGGCGGGGCTCAAATTCGCCGCGGCATTGGGTCCGATGGTAACCGCCTGAGCTGGCGCGAAGGTGTTCAACCCGGTGCCGAAGAACATCTGGATGACGGCGTTCGGTGCGCCGGCCGAACCGACAGCAGCCACGGCGAGATCCGGCAGCCCATCGCCGTTGAAGTCGGCCACCGCAGTGGCGCTGGCGAGATAGTTGGCTGGAAGAGGAATGGTGATCGGCGCTCCGAATGAGCCGGCGCCGTTCCCGGGCAGAATCACGACCGAAGAGGCGGTGGTTACGACGATGTCGGCCTTACCGTCTCCGGTCGCGTCGGCAACCATGACGCGAACCGCGGAGGACCCTCCGAGGGAAAGCGCCGTTCCAGTAGTAATGATGGAGGAGATGGGGGTGTTGAGGTTCTGCCGGGCCGCAAGAAAGACGGCAACGCTGCCGCCTGCGCCGACCACCACGTCCGGACGTCCGTCCAAATTCAGGTCGCCGGCGGCGACCGCGACGGCGCCGGTCAGCCCGCCCGGAAGTACGACCGATGAGTTAAAGCTGGTGAGGCCAGGACCGAAAAACGATCCATTCACCATGTACAGACGGTTGTCGTTTTTGACGGCCAAGCCGTCGGGATAGCCGTCGCCGTCGAAATCGGCGGCCGCCGTCCAGGAGAGCGTCTGATTGAAAGCGGAATTCACCACCATGGTGTCGCAACTGGCGGTTGTACCGGGTACGCCGGCCGCGGATGGGTCGATGTGGAAATCGTAGCCGGCGTTCACGGTGGCGCCGTACAGCACCGGTGTTTGACCAAAGCCGGAAATGCGATTACCGACAAATAAATTGCGGGCAGCCGTGCACGGGGACGGGGTCCCGCCATTGAAGATACTGGCCTGTGCGGCGCCGAGTCCACCGGTGGGTTGCCCGGACGCGAGCTGACCGCGGAAGGAAATGACATTTCCCCCCGTGGCGACGGCGACATCGGTAGCGCCGTCGCGGTCGAAATCCGCGACGGCCAGGACCGATGGATTGCTTTGGGTAGTGGAGAAGCTTGTGGAGCTGAATTGCGCAGAGAGCGGGGATCCCCCTCCTCCCGCCATCAGTCTGAGTCCCAGGAATCCTCCGAAAACGAGCGCGGACACACTAAGGGCTTTATAGTTTTTGTTCATTTTTGCGTCCTTTTTCTACAGGCGTTCAGTCGCCGGACCCCCTCCGCGGGGCCGGTTGCCGCTGCATTGGTGTGTTAATTTAGAGGCAACGCCTGCAAACTGAGTGTGCGGAAATGATACCTCCGCCTGCAACGCAGCAGGGGAGAGTAAGGAGTACGTAACCCTTTCAGGGCTGTGCCGAACGAGACGATAGCTTCGAGTTCAGGACAAATCCGGGTTCCCGCGGAAGCGGTTCGTCGCCAACTGGATCGCCTGCTGGCCAGTCCCACCTTTGCCAATGCCCGCAAACTGAGCAGCTTCCTGGCTTTTGCGGTGGCCGCCTACCTCGACGGAACAGAGGTCAAAGAGTCGATTATCGGCGTGGAGGTGTATGGGCGGGAGGCGACCTATAATCCCAAGACCGACAGCATAGTTCGCGCCGAAGCCACCCGCCTTCGGTCCAAACTCCGGGAGTATTACGAAACGGATGGAAAGCAAGACCAGATCCGGATCGACCTGCCGAAGGGGACCTACCGGGTGGTGGTGGAATTCGCTTCGGAACAGGGAATGGACCGGACTCCGCTGTCCGCCGGGCCTCTTCCCGAGCGACCGGCTGCCGGCCGGCGGCGATGGGCCCTGGCCGGGGCCGCCGGGCTGATTTTGCTGATTGCATTGGCCGTAGCCCTGCTCGAATGGGGGCACGTAACCCCGCAAAAGCACCGGATTGCGCTGATTCCATCCGAAACGGCGGGCAGCGATGCCGCGCTTGACTCGCTGGCCGACCACCTCAATAACGCTCTCCTCCAGGCGTTGCTCAACGCCCCGGAATGGAGTGTAGTCCGGACGGCAGCCGGACAGGCCGGGGATGAACCCTTTCGGCTGAACAGCTCGCTGAAGCGTGGCGCCAACGGGAGTGTGCGAGTGGTGCTCGAGTTGGTCCGAACCGCGGATGGCTCGATCCTGTGGACGGACACCGACCAGCGCCGGCCGTGGGCCCTCGCCGAAACTGCCAAGGACATCGCTCGGGCGGCGGTCGCGGGTATCACGGAGAAGATGAGCGGGAGAAAACTCTCCCTGTCCGCTTCGTACTACTTGCAGGGAAGGAAACTCTGGGGCATCAACCAGGAAACCGGGCTCGAGGCTGCCGTGGTGTTGTACAGGAAGGCCGTGGCCGCGGACCCGCGTTCGGCGGAGGCTTGGGCGGGGCTCGCCGGTTCCAGTCTTGTCCTCGCCAACCTCATCCCGCCGGCCGAAAGTCCTCCGCACTACGAAGAGGCGCGCAAGGCCGTGACGAAGGCGCTTGCGCTGGACGATTCCTGCGCCGAAGCCCACACCGTCCTGGGCCGCCTGCTCCGTACGAAAGATATGGATTTCCGGCGCTCAGCGTTGGAATACCAGCGCGCGGTGGCGCTCGATCCCGACCGGGTCTACGCGCAGACGGAGTATTCCGATCTCCTGGCGATCACGGGGGCGCTACGCGCGGCGGAGGATGCCATCCGGGCGGCTCGCGCGCGGCTTCCGATTTTGCCCGAGCTGATCTTTCAGGAAGGTAGTGTTAACTTCCTGGCGCGTAAGCCGGATCGCACGGAAGAACTCGCCCGCGAACTCTTAGCGCTCGATCCGGAATCGGCCGCCGGCCGTTGGCTGCTCGCGATGTCGTACGAACTGCGCGGCAAATGGAACGAAGCGATCGGCGAATTGCGGCGAGGGGCCGCGATCGGCGCGCGTTTCGACTCGCGGTCGATGTGCGGGCTGGCGCACGCCTATGGCATGATCGGCGACCGCAAAGCGGCTATGGAGACCACTGCCCGTTTCTTCCCCACCGAGCCAACCTACCGCGTACCTTTCGATCTCTGGTTCTGCGCCGCGTTGACCCAAACGTCCCTTGGAGACCACGAGAAGGCTTTGGATTACCTGGAGAAGGCGTATACGGTAGGCGACCACGCGATCCCCTATCTGCCTCTCGAGCCGCGCTTGGATCCATTGCACGGCAATCCCCGCTACCAACGGCTGGTGGACACCCTCTCCAGGCCCGCGCACACGAGTTCCCCGGGAAAATAAGATTTGCACTCCGCGCCGGATTTCCTGCCGATCTTTTAACCGGCGGCCTCGCGAATGAGGGCAGCGCAGCGCACCGCGTGGCGCCGGTGTTCGAGGTCGTCCGCCAGGGCGAGTAGCTTCTGCCGGTCAGCCCGGCCGGGACGCAGCGCGCGATAGATGGCCAGAATCTCCTCCTCCGAGAAGTTCACCAGTTCGGCGGCACGGCGGAGATTTTCCGCGAGTTGAGGGCGGCCCGCCTCGTCGGCCACTTGAGCCTGCATCTCCAGGGCCTCGGACGTGACGCGAAGATCCTCCATCCGCACCTTGCCGGCCAGGACCGCCTCGAGTGTAATTTCCTGGAAGGCCATCCCGGAAGGCGTCCGCAAAGAGCCGGCCATTTTCTCCGACAGTGGATACTCAGGCATCGATGGCCATCTCCTGGGCCGGCTTGCCCTCCACAACCTGATCGGTTTCGTGCAGGTGCAGGATCGTGGTCTTGACGATGTACTTGAGGCGCGCCATGTTGTCGATCTGAATCGGCACCGGAAGCACCGGTTCTCCCTTGGCGTATTTCGCAGCGTTGCGCCCGATCACCCGATAGGAATCGAGTGTGAGGTTGGGCGCCTGCGGGAAAAGTTCCAGGTTATCGAGAGCCTCCAGGCCGCGCTGATGGATGACGGTGGTGCCTTTGGACTGAATGCCGATGGCAATCCCGGAACCGCTCAGCCGCGATCCGCTATGGCCGATGAAACCACAGTCGGATGTGCCGAAGATCTTCACAATGCGCGCTCGCATTTCCTCCTGGCAGATCCCTTGCATGATGGATTCGAGAACGAGGCCGTGCGGCAGTCCGAGCAGTGTTTCCTGCAGTGCGCTTCCGAATGCCGGGCCGAGCGCGATCACGATTTCGCGGGGGTCCGTTCCGACCGCGGCAGGGCCCAATTCCTTCAGCGCGAGTGGCGCTGAGACTGCACCCTGTTTGCCGACCGTACGAGGATCGAGCGCCTGCGGAATATCGGAAATCTCCGCGGCGCGCTCGGAACTGAGGTGGTAGCCCGTGCCGGGTCCCCGGTAATCGTTCGGATCGTTCAACGCGCTCAAAACATCGCCCCCCGGGAGCGCGACGGCGGACGTCTGCAAGTAGTCCCCCGAAACCCGCAGTTTCTGGATGGCGAGAATTTTCTCCGCGATGTCGGAGTAGCCCCGGTGAGCGAGCGCGCGGATGATCTCGATTCCATTGATGCCCCGCTTCAGGTAGTCGCTCGCCGCTTCGAGGTCGGCCACCACGTCGCGGTCCGGCATGTCCGCGCTGCTTCTCGCCACCACAGCCGCTTCGATTTCCGCGTCAGTGATCGGTGGCAACCGAAGTTCCTGGAACACCGCCTGGATTGCCTCGGCCGCGCGCCGCCGTACCGCGACCGTCTCGGGCTCCCGGACCGGGCGCAGGCCGCCATCCACGAGCATGTCGCGCTGAAGGACGCCGTAGTCGTCCAGGTCATAGGCGTCAAAGTTACCGCCACCGAACAGGTTGTCTTCGCGGGGCATTGAGCTATATCCGGAAAAGACAAAATCCGTGCCGGGGAGAAATTGCAGCATCAGCTTGGAGGCTTTGCGTATTTGCGAATGCGACGCCATCGCGTCGTTGCCCGAAGCGAGTTCGAGATCCAGCATGGCCGCGATGAGATTTTCCGCGAGAACGCCGCGGACTCCTCCCGGAAGCGACTCCGGCAGTGCGATGCAACTGATCGAGCCGTTCTGCACGCCCTGTGAGCCCGCGCCTTTGATGGCGAGTAAACAGCGGGCTTCCAGGTAAATCATCGATTTGCCTTCGGAGTGGCCCATCAGCGCCTCGGAGCCAGTGCCGGATGTGAACCGCACCTTTACGCCGCGCGAGGCATAGGCGGAGGCGAGGAACGCCTTCGACCAGGGGGTGTCGTCGCCATCCTGGAATGCCCGCTCAGTGCCGTAGACCGACAGTGTTTCCGCGTAGGTGGTGAGCCCCAGAAACGCCAGTCTTAGTCCGAGCGCTTCTTCCACCGCGCACTGCGTCAGTGCGCAACCACGGCCGGTTTGCGAGCCGATAAGGATCGCCATTGCGTTGAACGGCGCATATCGGGATACGCCGACGGTCGTTTCCAACTCGGAGAATCCACGCTCGACGGCTTCGGCGGCGTCGGCGGCGAGCAGGGCTGGATTCTCTTTTTTGTTGGTGACGTGGGCCTGATTGGACGGGGTCCGGCGCGCCCTCATTTTCTGCAGCGCCATCATCATTTCGACGACGTTAAGGCAGTTCACGACGTCCATAATCTTGGCCGGCGTAAGCCCTGCGACGGTCCGGACGACGGACGCGCGGGAAACCCCAATGTCCACTAGCATGCGGGCGATCGTTTGCGAATCCATGGCCATCGCGTCCGCCGCGACGGAGACATCGATGGCGCGCCGCGCAATGAAACGGTCGAGAATGTCGAACCGCGCTTCGGGCCGGCCGTCCAGCTCGACGATCCTTCCCGCCTCGATTCGGAGCTGAGGCTTCGGGTCGGCCGGGCTGTTGAACAGGATCAGTCCGCTTTCCGGCCACTCCCCGATGAAACTGTCACGGTTGATCTCGCGGTTGGCGCGCGTGCGAAAACGTGACGAACCGGTCATGGAACCCCTTGGAGATTTTACTTCTTCGTATTCATCTCCGCCATGCGCTGGTACATCTTGAGAAGATAATCGGCGCGCGGTTCGCCGAAGACGTCGATCACCTGAACATCCTGGTCGCCGATGTATGCCCCATGCTCGATATTGGACGGCAGAATGATCACATCGCCCTTTTTGACGCGGTAGAGCTTACCTTCGATGATCTCGTCGCAATACCCGTCCAGCACAATCATGATCTGTTCCTGGCGATGCTTGTGGGGCGCAAAATACGAATGCGCGTCCATTTTCAGAAAACTGATCATCGACTGCTCACCCGCGATCAGCCGCGAATTGGAGCCCTTCACCAGTTCCACAGTCGGCAGGTCCGGATAGTGAATGACGTGCGACTTGAATTCGTCGGTCGTGGCTACGGGCTCTTTCGGCGCGGTTTTCGACGCCTGTGCATGCACGGACCGGCCGGAGACCATGAGTCCCGCGAAGAATCCGGCAGCCAAACCCAGTGCGAGAGTGAGAAGCAAGAGAGAGCGTTTCATGCTGTTTGTCTCCATCCGGCCATGGCCGGGGCTAAAATGGAATCCCCAAGATTACCACAACCCTTTTACCTGTACAACAGGTTGGTGTTGTACGGCCGCTCTTCGGAACGAATCGGCGCAGTTTGTACAGGCCAGAACGCGGCATCGCGTGCGCTTGACTTCCAGAATCGGTTCTGATAGTTTTAGGGCCTTCGAACCTGTTTAATAGGTTGCAGCCGGCCGATCGCTGCTTAACCGGCTTTGCAACGGAGGGGTTTTGGACGATGGCCAGCAATATCTCACGACGCAAACTCGTTTCTGGAGCAATGGCCGCCGGAGTGGCTGCCGGCTCTGCGTCTCACATGTTCGGGCAGGCGCCCAAGAAGATACCGGGAACCAAACTGCCCGACGTTTGGGGGCAGGATTTCCTGTATCAATGGAGCCCGCCGGAGAACGTGAAACGAGACCTGACGCCAGGCAAATCGCCGATCCGGCTAAGCCACATCGGCATGACCAGCGCGGAAGGAACGGACTATGCCAAGCTCTTCAAGTCCATGCGGGACGGCGGCTGGACGGCGTGCGAGGCTCCGTCCGCGAACTGGCTCAGCCGAAAGCTTTCGGACTCCGAAAAGCGAAGCATCAAATCGGAGCTGAAGGCCCAGGACATCAATTTCTACGGAATCCATTGCGCCGGCAATATAATCGCTCCCGATCCGGAAGCGGACCGCTGGCAGCGTCATATTATCGAGGCCTATAACTCAGCCGAAGAGATGGGCTGCGAACTCATCCTAACCCATACGGGCAGCATGTATCCCAACCGCAACACGCCCCATCCGATGAATTGGAGCCGCGAAGCGTGGATGCGGTCGGTGAACGCCCTCAAACGGATCGCCAAGTCCACCGCCGGCGGCAAGACGTTGATCGCGATCGAGCCCGTGAACTCGGAGGCCATCAACAATCCGTGGGCTCAGGTTCGCTTGAGAGAGGACGTCGGCGACACCCGCATCACGTCCGGGCTCGACATCACGAACATGGTGCATCCGGCGGTCGCGTTCCGCATGACGGAATTCACCAACCTCGTCTTCGATTTGCTGGAGGACCAGATCGCCTACATTCACGCCAAGGATTTTGTCTGGAACGGCATGATGGCCGGGCTCAACTGGGCGATGAACGGCACCGGCAATATGGACTACGAAACGTTCCTGGTGCGAATCAGCCGAATCAAGCACCCGGTAAACATGCTCGTCGAGTTCCTTACCGGCGAGGACACCTACTTCCAGGCACAGCGCAACATCCGCGCGGTAGCCAAGAAAATCGGCGTACAGATTCTCGGCACGGAGCCGGCCGCCTGAAGAGAGAGCTGCGCAAAGGATGAGGAAAATCGTATGAGAAGACAGATCTGCATTGCCCTGGGGACGGCGCTTTTCGCTTTGCCGGTTGTAGCTTCGGCCGCGGCGAGTTTTAGCGGCTCGTGGGTTAAAGACAATAGCAAGAGCGATCCCGTGCCGAATCTTCAATACTGGCTCACGAGAGAGCCGGATTCAGGTGGAGCAGGCGGCGGGCGCGGCGGTCGAGGCGGCCGCGGCGGGCCGGGCGCCGGTCCGGTTCCCATGATGGTTCAGCAGGACGGCAACAGCCTTCAGATCAGCGACGCGCAGGGCGCCCGTAAGTATATGTTGGACGGCAAGCCGCACGCGCATCCGACTGACACGGGCGTGGAGAAGGCCCAAGTGACGGCGAATATGCAGGGAGACACCCTGGTCATTCAGACCACGCAGCCGTGGGGCGGGATGCCGGGAAATGTCCCGCTCGAGATCAAAGAAGTCTGGTCGCTTTCGCCCGATGGAAAAACCCTGACGATCTCGACGATGCGTAGTTCACCTGCGGAAAAGAAATCCTTCAAGCAGGTCTATGAGCGAAAATAGTGGTCAAATGCGCAGCAGGCGGGACTTCATTGGAAACATGAGCGTGGCCGGCGCCTTGGCCTTGACGGGCTTGGCGCCGCAGGCGTCGGCCGACTCCATCGAGCCTATCAAGGTCGGAGCGATCGGGCTCGACTATTCGTTCTGGAGCATTTGGGCCGACCTTCTCAGTCCCAAAGGTAGAAGAGTGGGAACGCGGCTGTTGCGCCTGCAGCCTGCTTACGTCTGGGACAAGGACAAGAAGAAAGCGCAGGACTTCGCGAAGCAGTGGGAGTGCGAGGCGGTGGATCGTTACGATGACATGGTCGGCAAGGTCGATGCGGTGTTGAACGGCGATCTGAACACCGTTCCCTGGCAGCATCTTCTGCTACGCCCTTATCTGCAGGCCGGCATCCCCTGCTTCCTTCAAAGGCACTGGTCCGACACGCTGGTGCACATGGACGAAATGCTCGAGCTGTCGGCGAAGCACAATGCGCCGCTGATGGCGACGGTGCCATTCGAGCACTACGGCCAGGCGGAAGTAGCCATCGCGCAACTCAAGACCGCGGGTGAAATCCAAGGCGTTTTCGCGACGGCCCATTCGACCGACGAACCCCACTTCCATCTGCCGCACCTGATGATGAAAATCCTTGGGTATGACGTGGAATCGGTCAGTATGAATGTCGACGATGTCCGGAAAGTCGGATATCTGAACGTCGATTACGTTTACCCGAAGACCGACAAGCGCAAGCCGTTTGTTCTTTCGATGCAAGGGGCCGGCCCTGACGTCTTCTGGTTTAACATCATGGGCCAGCATAACGCGGTGTCGGCGAGCCTTCCGGCGGCCTCCGATTACTTTGCCCGCTTTTTCGGTCAGTTGCTGGATATCCAGCGCACGTTCGAGAAGCGCGCCTTGTATCAGCCCCTGGACGTCGTTCGAAAGAAATTCCAGTGCGTGCAGGCTGCGTACTATTCCCGTTCTGAACGCGGCGGGTCCCCGGTGAAGATCGCTTCGGTTCCGGCGGACTGGCCGATTCCCGCGTGGAAACCTGGCGCTTACGACGCCTCGGACTTCCGGGCATAACGCCGCACTACTTTGCCGGCAGCGCGAAGGCGACGTATCCGGACGGCAGTTTGGCGGAATCCGCATCCGCCGGCTCGGCCGGTCCTCTACCTCCACGCCCGGGCGATCCCGGACCGATCACCGTAATGACCAGATACTCGCGCCCGTTGACTGCGTAAAGCGACGGGCAGCCCAGAGAACTCCCGGCAATGCGATGTTCCCACACCACTTTGCCCGTATCCTCGTCGTAAGCACGGACCTTATTATCGCCGCCGACCAGGAATACCAAGCCTGTCGACGTTACCACCATGCCGTTGCGAATGCCGCGCGCACCGGTATTGTGGATCCCCTGTGCGGCCATCGCCAGATCGTCGCCCGCGGGAACCTGCCATTTGATCGTGCCGGTGTTCAGGTCGTATGCCGTGATGGTGGCCCATGGCGGCTTCACCGCGTTGGGAGAAAGGCCGTAGCCGCTGTTATAGCGGACGTCCGGCACATCCAATCCGTCCGGGTAGGGCGCGGTTCCGCCGTTGCCACCGTAGCTGCCGCGGTTGGAAGGCGCTGCGGATTCCGTCTGCGCCGCGGGCGCCGGGCCCGACTGCACCACCCGTCCACCCAGCCATTTCAGTCCCGTGGCCTCCACCGGAGCGCCGCCGCCCCTGCCGCCGCGGCCTCCGCCGGGACCATCACCCTGGGGGTTTCGCAGGAAATCAATCAGAGAATCTGTCTCTGCGCGATTCAGGTTCGTAGAGAACGCCGGCATAAAACCTTTGCCGCCCTCGATCACCGACCGGATGGCGTCGGGCGCAAGTTTCGTGGTGATGCCGACCAGGGTGGGGCCCGATCCGCCCCGCAAATCCGCCCCGTGGCAGGACTGGCAATGCTGTGTGTAAAGTGCGCGCGCCGCGGCCGGCGCATTGTTTCCGCCCCCACGGCCTCCGCGTCCATAACCGAGGACCGCGTTTGCCGGACGCCCGCCGGGCTCCGACTTCTCCAGCTTCAACAGCGCCGGACCGTTGGCGCCCAGTACGAACACCATACCCTTCGTCGGATCGGCCGATGTCACACCCCAGTTGGCGCCGCCCGGGTTGCCAGGCATCTGAACCGTTCCTTTCAGGGAGGGCGGAGTGTACATCCCTTCGTAGCGCGAGCTCTGGATCTGGTCGCGGATGTACGCCCGTTCTTCGGCCGAAAGGTAGGGATTGACATCGTCGGGCGTGATCGTCATGGTCACGAAGGGAGGCGGCGCAGTCGGGAAGGGTTGCGTCGGAGACGAGTGCTCGCCGGGAACATCGCTTTGCGGCACGGGTTTCTCCACGATCGGCCAGATGGGCTTGCCGCTTACACGATCGAACACATACAGGAATCCGTTCTTCCCCGCTTGCGCAACCACGTCAATGCTCTTTCCGTTCTGCCTGACCGTTGTCAACTGAGGCGCAGCCGCAAGATCCCAATCCCACAGATCGTGGTGAATCGCCTGAAAATGCCAGAGACGCTTTCCGGTGCGCGCGTCCAGCGCCAGGATGCAGTTGCCGAACAGGTTGTCGCCCTTCCGGTCGGCGCCATAAAAATCGTAAGTGGGGGAACCCAACGGGAAATAGACAATCCCACGCTTCTCGTCGACGCTCATGTCGCCCCAGGTATTGACGCCGCCGACGTACTTCCAGGCATCCTTGGGAAACGTCTCGTAGCCGAATTCGCCGGGATGGGGCACCGTGTGAAACTGCCAGACGAGTTTGCCGGTGATCACGTCGAAAGCCCGCACGTCCCCGGGCGGCGAAACATACCCTTCCCCGGGCGCCGATCCGAGAATCACCAGATTTTCGAAAATCTTGCCGGGACTGTTGGACTGCACCTTGCCGACCAGCGTTGGATCGCGGCCTAACCCGACACGCAGATTGACCGCGCCGTTCTCACCGAAACTCGTAATCAACTTCCCGGTCTGCGCATCCACGGCCTGCAAATAGCTGTTGGTGGAAAAGAGCAGCCGCCGATCCTTCCGGTCTTTGCTTTCCCAATAATTAATGCCGCGGGGATTGATGCCGACCAGGTCCTCATGAATCCAGATCTCTTTCCCGGTCGTCGCGTCCAGGGCAATGAGCGCATTGCGCCCAATGACATACATCGTATTGTCGACAACCACCGGATTGAACCCGGTCTGGCCATACGGGTACGACCACGCCACTTGCAACTGGCCGATGTTGGCCTTGGTAATCTGCTTCAAATCCACATAGTGGCTATTGGTCGGCCCTCCGCCGTAATCCGGCCAGGACTTGTTTTGCCCGAAAGCCGCGGGCATTCCCGTACAGAGAGCTAATGCGAAGATACGTTGCGCGAAAAGGTTATGCATTCTCATGCCGCTCGAATAGATAGCTGGCCGCGATAAACGCCGATAAACGCGGATTGAAAACAAGGATGTATCTGCGTTCATCGGCATTCATCTGCGGCTGAATACGGTTTCCTGCAGCCGCTAGAAGTAGAACTTCAATGCAAGCTGGCCGATCCGGTGCCCGATCTTGCTGTTCACCGTGCCGAACAAAGCATTGGTCTGTTGTGCGGCGTTATTGAAAACCAGATTGAGATTCGGATCGCCGCCCGTGAACGTCTTGTTCGGGTGATTCAGGAAGTTGAACGCCTCGGCGCGGAACTGCACGCTCTTGTGCTCCGAGATCCGGATGGTCTTGAATACCGACAGGTCGGTATTGAAGAAGCCGGGACCGAAGGCTTCCGGCTCGACGATCGCGCCGTTGTGTCCGGGGGTGGGCGCCGCGAAGCAACTGGCGTTCAGGTACTGATTGGCGCCGAGGTTCCTGGTCGGGTCGCAGGTGAGAACCGGCATGGCGATCACATTCGGCGTCCCAGTGATGTGGATGCTGGTCTGCTTGTTCGGCAGTGTGGACACCAGGTTGAAGTTGTTCCCGGTGCTGTTGAACTGAAGCATGGCGCCGGTCTGCATCTGGACAGTTCCGGAAATATGCCAGTCATTGGCAAGCACGCCGGCGAAGCGGTTCTTGGCGAATTGTCCGAACTCGTGGGAGTACGCCAGGTTGAAAATATTGCGGCGATCGAAATTCAGCGGCCCGTAGTCGTTTGACGGATTGAACGGGTCGATGATGGTCGATGTCAGGCCAAGCACCTTGGAGTAGGTGTAGTTGGCAGTCCAGAAAGAATGCGCACTCCGGTAGTTCGCATTCAATTGGAGTGCGTTGTAGTTGGAGTAGCCGTCGAACTCCGCGATGCTGATATCGGAATAGTTCGAATACGGCCGGAAGGGATACTGGCTCGCCGTGGGAGTGGCCAGCATGGCGCCGTAAGGAACCGCATTCACGTTGTGCAGCGCGTTTTCGGAGAGATGGCGGGCCATCGTACCGACATAAGCCGCCTCAAACAGAATGTTCTTCGGCAACTGTTGGGATACCGTGAAATTGTAGGTCCACGTCATCGATAGCTGCGACGAGTTCTGGTCCGCCAACCCGGAGTAAGCAAGCTGGTAACTACTGTAAGACGGAACCGGGAACTTGCCGCTGTCGATTGCGGCGAGCGTGCTGCCCTGAGTGGTGAAGGTGGAAAGCGTCGAAGTGAACGAGCCGGTGGGCGTAGCTTCGGAGACACCGCCGCCGCCCGTCGCGCCCCGATAGCGGTACATCCCGATGCCGCCGCGGATGATGGTCTTGCCATTGCCGAACACATCGAAGGACTCACCGAAGCGCGGCACGAAGAAGATCGGGCGGGTCGGGTATCCGGTGTTCGGAATGGAGGGATTGATGCTGTGCCACTGAATGCCGGGCAGAACTGCCGTGGTGCTCGGGTTCCAGGCTGACGGAATCCAAACCGCATGGCCGAGACCGTACCGGTCGTCGGCTTGAGGATCGTGCTGGAACCGCATGCCGATTTCGAGTTGCAGGCGGCGGTTCACTTTCCAACTGTCCTGGATGAAGAACTCGTTTTCCCAGCTCGAATTCCTGCCGACGTTGTTGAAATTGTTCTGGCTGTAGTTCGAAACACGGCCAGTCAACAGATCGGCGTAAACGTTGCCGAGGCCGGTCGGATTGGTCGGCGATTCGGTGATGGCGCCGTTCGCGGCGCCGCCGCCCGGTTGGAAATTGGCGTACCACTCCAGGTAGTAGCCTGCCTTGAACGTGTGAGTGCGCCAGACCTTACGGCCTGCGGGTTCTGGAAAGTGTTGGGGAACCCGATGTACGTGTAGGCCATAACGAATTCGTTGGTGAGGCTTGGGCTGAACACGTGCGTCAGATCGCCCGCGACGGATTCCGAGTGATTCCGGCCTACCACCGGAGAAGGATAGGGAACCTGGTTCGAACCCTGGCCCCAGAGCTGAATCGGAAAGTTCTGGACTTCCTGCTGGTGGTAATAGCGCACGAACAGCTTCGTGCTGTCGCTGATCGAATAATCGACGCGCTCCACCTGCTGCCAGCCGTTCTGCGGGAAGGTAACCTGCAGGACATAATTGAATCCCGTATTCGTCAGCGGATTTGCATTGGGAGCGGGGAACAGCTTGGTTAATGCGACGCCGCCTTTATCGAACTCGCTCACCGGAATGATCCCGCCCGGGTACTGAGCGGAAGTTACCGGCTGCGGATTGCCGGCCGTGGTGGGAGCGCCCGGAGTCGTCAGACTGGGGTTGATTTGTGCGATGGAATCGCGGCTGAAATCGCCCTGGAGCATTCGTGCGGTGGGAACCGTCGCGTTCACCGGCGCCGACGTCAGGTGTTGGTAGAAATATTCGAATCCGGCGAAGAAGAACGCCTTGTTTCGATTCCGGTTGAAACCGGTCTTCGGCACGAGTATGGGTCCGCCGATGTTGAAGCCGGGGAACACATACTTGTTCTCCGCGCGCTGCAACCCGGACCGGTTGTTGAGCCAGTCGTTCGCGTTCAGGACCGGATTGCGAACGGAAACATATCCTTCCCCATGAAACGTCGAGCCGCCCGCCTTGGTGATTGTGCTGACGACTACGGGCCCTTTGGCGTTGTCCGCCGAGAACGCATTCTGCAACACGCGCGCTTCCTGAATCATTTCGGGATTCGGATTCACCGGCGTCGCGCAATTGCAGCCGGGATCGGTCACGTGCGCGCCATCCGAAACCACTTCCATCGAGGAGGTCGGCGTACCCGAGGCCGCGAAATACCCCACCGCACTCTGCCGGCCCGCGTTTCCGTTGCCGTTAATGCCCATGGCGGAACCGTCGTATCCGGGATAATTGGTAACGCCGTTGCCCGTCTGTGCGAAACCAGGCATGAGCTTGATTAGTTCCGCCGCGCTGCGGCCTACGGTCGTGATGTTTTGCAGCGTCGCGGTATCGAGCACATTGGTCCGTTCGCCGTTGGTAAGCGTATCGATGGACGACGCCGCTGCGCTGACTTCCAGAGTTTGCGTGGTGGAACCGATCTGTAGGGAGAGATCGGCGGTGACGCGTTCCGAGCTGTTGACGACGATTCCCTTACGCACGGTCCGTTGGAACCCGGTGGCTTCGACGGTCAGCGTGAAGCTCCCTGCGGGAACCGCGGCAAAGGTGTAATAGCCCGCGGAATTGGTCACGGTCTTGCGTTCGTCGCCCGAGAGTTCATTTGAAAGCGAGACTTGCGCGCCGGGAACCACGGATCCCGAAGCATCCGTTACGGTGCCCGTCATCGTGGCCGTGATGTTTTGTGCGTTGCCGGTAATCGCAGCGCCGAGCAGAATCGCCATGCTCAGAACTGTGATGCGAAACAAATCGCTGAATCGATTCGAAACGATGCGCAAACTCGGCATCTGCGATAGCTTCATGGTCGCCCTCCTCGAAAAACCCCTCGAAAAGCGGTACTGGATGTTTGAATGACATTATCAGGACCCGGGCTCAAAAGTCAAGAACCTGTTCAACAGGTTTCCCGATGGAGGCGGCGTTTCCCGCAGGAGCTCCGAACAGTTCAATAAAATTCAAGTCTGTTAAACGGCGAATCTTGCAGTGCTTTGGGAATGTACGGCTCTCTCCGTGAGGCTGCCGGCGTGCAGAATGCCGCACTCCGGTGACCGGCAGGACAGGCGGCGCGCCCGGCCTTTTCAGGCGACGTTCGATGAAAGCGCCTCCGCACGGGGATAACGGGTGTGAAAGTCCTGTTATACAGGTGAGGTGTACGCATACGCGACGTTCCGTCCGAAGTGGAAGAACATCGTGGCTTCGCCCATGATCTGCACATTGCCCTACAAGGTTCAAGTCGCCCACTCATAGAACTTCTCCCGCCGGCCGACCGGTGGACTGCTCACCGGCCCGCGCGTGGAGCCCATCGGCGCTTCCAGGAGTCTAATCTTGTGCGCTCATTTGGCGCGCCGCACGGTAAATCCGGCGGTGGCCACCGTGTTCTCCCAGGCGAGTTGGACTTGTCCCTGCATGCCGGCGCCTTTGCCCAGCGTGATCTTAAAGCGCTCGAGTGCTTTGGGCGCATGCGTCAACTCCATCGCCACGCGGCCAAGGTCCATTTCGGGGTGATATTCCAGGCCCGACTGGCCGGTTTGCTTGTTGACGATGAGTTGCCACCGATCCCGCTCGGGCCAGACGAAAAGTGAGTAGTCGCCTTTCGGAACCACCAGGCCATTGAATTCCAGATCCGCCGTGGTGTGCAGTAGCGTCGCATCGTTAGCGCCGGCTCGCCAAATACGGCCATACGGAACCAGCCCGCCGAAGATGACGCGCTTCCGCATGGAAGGAGAGCTGTACTTGATGGTGATCTTCTGACCGGCGATCGTAACCGACGCCTGTGCAGGTGGACTGAGCGGTGGCGGTTGTGCGGGCGCCGCGCCTGCCGGCGGTTCATCGGCGACTCCCACCTGGCAAAGACCGCATGCTGCGAACAATACCGCGAGCGCAACGACCCTTGAGAACGGCTTCATGCTGCCGACCAGTTATAAACCGGCGTGGCGCCGTGCGTCAATCTGTCAGACAGGTCCGGCCGGGCGACCGGCAGGTACGGGAGCCGTCTCGGGAGACATTCAACGCCGTTCCGTAATGCGGTGATAGCGTCCGCTCGTCAGGCCCGTGAACCGTTCCGTTTTACCGTTGGGTCCGGGCCACCGCACCTCTACCCAATCGGCCGATGAGGCCGCGCCAAGCCCCAGGATCACTCGGGGATCGTGAGACGAAAGATAGCTGCCGCCCCCCGTCTTTTGAATGCTCCGGCGGACGCCTCTGGTTTGCCACCGAATCGTGGCGCCGATGGCGTCGCGGTTGCTCCGCGTGCCTTCGAGTTGGATTCCGATCCAATGGTTTTCCTGCCCGGATCCGTTGCGCAACAGTACCGGTGCGCCGCCGTTCACACCCACCAGAACGCCGAGTCGCCCGTCGTTCATGAAGTCGCCCACCGCGAGTCCGCGCGCCGCCATCGGCCGGCTGAAGACGGGACCCGCTTCCGCGGCGTCCACCTGATGTAAACGCCCTTTTCGATTCGCGAACAGCAGCATCCGCTCGCGGTACTCCACGCCCGGCGCGTTGCTTCCGACCATATCGTCGGGATGGCCGTTCGCGACGATCAAATCCATGGCGCCATCGTTGTCGAAATCGAAATAGGCCGCGCCCCACCCGCTCAGCAGGCGCGTCGCCTGCGCGACACCATGCTCGAATGCGGTGTCCGTGAAGGTCTCATCGTGGTTGTTGCGGTAGACGGAAAACTTCTCCTGGTCGATGTTGGAGACGAATAAGTCCTGCCAGCCATCGCCGTCCACATCCCCTGCGGCGACGCCCATCCCCGAGCGGGCGCGCCCGTCCGCACTGAAGGCTACTCCAGCCGCGAGTCCGATCTCCTCCCACCGCACGCCACCCTGTCCATCGGATCCGCGATTCACAAACAGATAGTTCGGGTCCGTATCGTTCGCGACGAAGAGGTCCATTCGCCCGTCATTATTAATATCGGCGGCGACGACTCCCAGCGCTTTGCCTTTCGTTTTGCCGATCTCGTCTGTTCCCTCAACCGCTCTGAAAGTGCCGTTCCCAGTGTTATGAAAAAGGAAACTCGTGGTGGGCGGGAACAGCTTGGGAACGCAGTAAAAATTCCGGCCCGCCTGATTGTTCCCGCACGACTGGCGCTCGCCGCTTCCATAAGCGACATAGCTGCCGATGAACAAGTCGAGCTTGCCGTCATTGTCGTAATCGAACCAGGCCGCTCCGGTCGTCCAGCCGGAGAGCGGTAATCCAGCCGATGCGGTCACGTCCGTGAACGTACCATCCCGGTTGTTGCGATAAAGGATCGTGCGGCCGTAGCCGGTGATCAGCAGGTCCGGATATCCGTCGCCGTTATAATCGCCGGCCGCTGCGCCCATTCCGAAGCTTCCGCCGTCCACGTGGGCTTTCTCGGTCACATCGGTGAACGAGCCATCGTGATTGTTTCGGTACAGCGCATTGCGTACCGGCTTCGGCCGGGTCCATAAATCGCTGGGACCGCTGTTGACCAGGTAGATATCCATCCAGCCGTCGTTGTCGTAGTCGAGAAATGCGCATCCGGGACCCATCGTCTCGGGCAGCCAGCGATTTGGCGACATCGCATTTTCGTGGACCCACGAAATGCCGCTCTTGCCGGGAGCGATCTCTTCGAAAAATGGCCGTGGGCCCGCGGCGATTGCAATACATCCTGCGACGATCGCGGCTGCAAACAGCGTCACGAGAAAGTGTCTGGGCTTCATTCCAGGTTACCGATATGGCTCGCCCGCGCGCGCGATCCGGATCTTGTGATCGGTGAACTGGAAGTGCAATCCCGGAATTTCCGTTTTCGGCATATGGCACGAGACGCAGTTCGCTTTGGCCACGGGACACGCCCGCACTCCGCCCGCCGGTTGCTTGTGACAGGCCCCGCACTGCGGGTCATAGAAAGCGGCCTCGTGACGAGTCGGCTCATGGGGATCGTGACAGGCGGTGCACGCGATCCTTCGGTCCACCGCGTCATAACATTTGCTTTCGGCGAGCCGGTAGGGTTGAAACCTCACGTTGAGCACGGAGTGGGGCCCGTTCGCCGCAATCTCTTCCCAGGTTCGATGACACTTTCCGCAGAGCTGTGAAATGTCCTCGCTGGGTGCGCGCGAGAGCTTGGGCATCGCAGCGGGCGTTTTTCCGCCGAGCAGCGCGCTCGCATGGCCCTCCGCGCCGGCGTGGCAGTGGACACACTGCACGCCCACTTGCGGATCGTCCATGCCGCCGGTCGCATGGCATCCGAAACAGCGGCGGAGTTCCGCCGGATCGACCTTCCGGCCGGCCGCCTCCTCCAGGTCGCGGCGCGGACGATCGCGATGGCCAGGAGTCAGATCCAGATTGTGGATCGCCGAATACCAGCTCACCGTCGATTCGTAAACATCGCCGCCCAGCCGGAAAAGAAATGTTCGGCCCATCTGCCCGCTCCCGAACTCCCAGAGCACGGGCGCTTCGATGCGGCGCTGACCATCCGTCGCCGAATAGATATTCCTTCCGGATTCCTTGCGGATTGCGATGGTAAACGGCCCGTCTTTGAAGCTGGTTTCCGGGATGCCGCCGCTCCCTTTGCGCAATGCGTGCGCCATCGGCGTTCCGGCGAATGTTCCTGCTTCTTTGGCGTGGCACTGGTCGCAGGATGCAGCCAGCACGGTAGCCATCAGCAGCAACATTAGTTGTTCCGCTTCGTCGATTGCTTTGCCTGGGCGTCGCTCGCCAGCTTGCGGACGATCTCGCGTTCCCGATCGCCGTCTTCTTTGCGCTTGAGTCTGTAGTAGGCCGATGCAAGCGTGACATGCGCTTCCGAAAACCCGGGCGCTTCTCGAACGATCTTCTCCAGTTCCCTGCGGCTCTCCTCGACGCGTCCCGCCGCCAGATCCAGGACCGCGATTTGATAGCGCACCGCTACGTCGCCCGGCCGAAGGCTCAGGCTGCGCCCAAGCAGTTGGCGAGCTTCGTCCAGCCGGTTGTCCTGGCGCGCCAGAATCGCCAGGCGGAACACCGCCGCGAAATTATTGGGATCCAACTCCGCCGCCTTGCGGAATGCCGCTCCGGCTGCGTCGCCCTGATTCAGGCCGGCGAGAGCCTGTCCCAACATGGAGTGCGCTTCCGACAGCGATGGGTTCATCGCCACCGCCTGTTCGAATTCCTCTTTCGCCCCAGTAAAGTCGAGCGTATTCAGCCTGGCCTCTCCCAACAACAAGTGGGCTTCCGCCGAATCTCCGCCGCGCAGAATTCGATCGATCATACGGGCGCCGGCGTCAGTCTGACCGTCACGAATCAAGGCCATCCCGAGCAGGTATGCCAGTCCCCGATCCGTCTGCCCCGTGGTCTCGAGGGGCTGCAGAAGCGCTATCGCGTCACGGTTCCTCCCCAGGCGCAAATCGCAGGATGCCAGAAGCAGCGTCACCTGATGGCTCGCGTCCGCCATCGACGCCACATCGGGGCGCACCTTCTCGAATATCGCTGCAGCGTCGGAGAATCGGCCGCTCTTGTATAACGCCAGCCCGAGATTGATGCGGATCCGTGGATTCGCGGGCTGAATCTGTAGCGCTTTCTCGTATTGGGCAATGGCGTCGCTGTAACGGCCCTCGTGCGACAACGCGGCGCCGTAATTCGCTACCGCATCGAGCGAATCCGGATGCTGCTTCAGATACTTTTCGTAAAGGGGGATGGCGGCCGCGGCATCGCCCGACTGATGTTTCCGGAGCGCCTCCACAAGGTCCGGGTCCTGCGCCGCGAGAGTTGCGATGCAAAAACTCAGAACGACGAGCTTTCCGAAAATATGGCCGTTCGCCGTCAAACGAATATTTTACGCCTTACAATCCGCGCGACGCAGGCAGCACGGCGCGCTTGTTCGCCTCTTTATCGATCACGACAATCCGGCCGTTTTCCACGACCACATCGTCGACTTTCCCGAACCCTTCCGGCACCCGGCTGTAGAACACAATGAAATGCGATTCGATTTTGGATTTTGCCGGCAGCCAGCGGAACGTGGGGGTTCCGAACAGCGGTCCCGCGTTCAGCACGTCCCGGCGCGAGACGTCGTAAGGCTGCGTGCCGAATTCGAGACCTCTGACGAGCCCGCTCACCGAAGGAAAGTTGCCCCAATGCTGTATCCATGGGTAATCCTCCCGTCGAAACAGATATCCGTAAACCAATCGCAACTCGGTATTGAGCGCCGTTACCCACTCGATCCGGCGTGCCGGATCCATCTGCGTCGCCGCGTGGTCGGTGTAATGCGGATTATCGGGAATCACGCTCATATCCACTGTGGATCCGTCCAGCCCCTCGGCCATCGGCCACGTGAATTCCTTGCCGGGAGCGAGACGGCGTTGGTTCCCACCGCCCCGTCCGCCTCCCGCGGCGCCTCCCCGCCCCGCCGCTGCTGCGGCCCCGCCGCGTCCTTGTTGGTTCGCGGTGTAATCCCGATTCTGCGACCGCGACCCCGAAAGCGCGATCGTCGTTTTGGCCGGCGCCACAAAGGGCGCCGAGACCGTCGCGTGCTCGGCCCAGTTCACCGGCCGATCGAACCCCATGAGGTTTTCAAGTTCGCTGTCGACATAGAGCACGTTCTCGCCCGGAACCAGCCGGAACGTGCGCGTGAAGACTTCCTGCACGATCGGCAACGTGGCCCGCATGGTCACCGCGCCCGGTTCGTTCGTGACGGCGAACTGCGAGCCGTGCGCTTCCCCGTGCTGCGGCAATCCGGCGGCCCGTTCGTCCGCGGAGGGTTGTCCGAATCCATCCACGCAAGGAAAGTGCCCGAAGATGCCATTGAATTGCGCCGGACCTCGACCCGACTCTCTGCCGAGCCGGATTGGATTCCACAGGGGACTCAGCTTTGCCGGATCCTCCGCCAGCGCCATATTGGCCAGTACGCTGCCGTGTGGCAGTACCGTCACTTCGAGCTTACCGTTGCTCAGCACGATGGCGTCCTGACCTTCGAACTGCACGTTCCGGGAGCCGGTTTGGCTGCAAAGCAGGGCCGCGCCCGCGGCGGCCAGAACTACAACGGGAGCCAGGGTTGTTTTCCGCATAACCTGTTGAACAGGTCCATCATACCTCAAACCGGCCGGAGCGCAAGCATCTTCGCCTGTGGGCGCAGCGCATTCTGCAACCGTCCCGCGAATGCAAACCTGTTAGACAGGTAGCGCGGCCTTGTGATAAGCTTCGCTGTACCCGATCCCCGTGAGCCAGGAGGGAGAATGAAACAGACCATTGCGTTTTCACTGTTGGCGATCTGCTGCTATGCGCAGCAGGCGCCGCGCGCGAACCAGCCGGCGTCAACGGCCCGGGAAGACGGCCTTGACCCCACACCGGTAAACCCCGCGGCTGACCCCAATTACGATCTGTTCATCAACGATTGGAGAAATTCCAAGCCCCGGGCAATGTATGGCAAGCTGATGTTCCGCGACATTCTCACCCGTCTGGAAGGGACCGACCCCCAACACCCGGCCAGGAAAGGAGCGGTGCTCACCGCGATTACCGCGATCAGTTACGCCACGCTCGACCCTGGCGCGGCCGCGGCCGGTCGCGTTGCGCAAGGCGAACGGCAGGTATTCTATGCCAGCGGAGGAAACGGCCAAATCTCGGCGAACTCGAAGTCCTGGGACGTCCGGAAGGGAACGGGATTCGTGCTCGCTCCGGACGTCGAATTCAAGCTCACCAGCACCGGGAAGGAGCCGCTGAGTTTCTACGTCAGAACTGAGCCGCTTCCCGCGAATTACCAGCCCGACGAAAACATCGGTTTCGTGAATCGCTTCGAGAACGACAGAAGAGTAGGCGCGCATTGGGCGCATATTCCCGACGGCGGTCCCAATGGATTGAACCTGATTACCATCGCCCCCCACACGATGCCGCAACCTCACAGCCATCCTGCCGAGGAGTGCTGGATCATGGTGCAGGGCGAAACGATCCTCTCGCTCGGAAAACATATTCGCCGGATGACCCCGGGCCAGGCTTACAAGATTCCGCCAACGGGACTCGCCGCGCACAGCAACCTGAATCTGGGCGACGAGCCCGTTGAAATGCTGTTTCTCGGGCCCGCGGGCGGGGGACGCGGCGGACGAGGCGGGGCGCAGGGAGCGCAAGGCGGTCAACCCGCTCCAGGTGGACCGGCCGGACGCGGCGGCGGACCGCCCCCGACGGACTACGCCAGGCTGGATAATCGGCCGTACAACCGTGCGACCGAGCAGGACATCGACATGTTTATCGGCAATTGGCGGGATTCGTTCCCGAGAATCATGCACGGCAATTTGTACTTCCGCGATATGCTCACCGCACTCCAGGGCTCCGATCCCCTTCACCCCACCCGCAAAGGGGCGGTTCTGGTCAATGCGGACGCGGTCAGCTACGCAATGCTGGAACCGGGCTCCAGCGCACATAAGGTAGAAGGCGAGTTGAAGGATCTTCAGCAGACATTCATCGTGAACTCCGGGGCCGGCGTGATTGCATCGGGGTCGAAGACGGTTGAACTGTCCAAAGATATGGCCTTTATCGTTACTCCCGGCCTGGACTTCCGGCTGACGGCGACCGGCGATAAATACATGACGTTCTATGTCGTCACGGAGAAGCTTACGCAAGGCTTCACGCCAAAGACTTTTCTAACCGTGGTCGACAATCGCGGCAAACCCCAGGTTGCGAATGCCTGGGTTAACAAGGAACGCCCGCTGGTTACGAAGGACGACGGTTTGAGTCAATACGGCGCCATCACTCAGGTGGAAATGAACTCGATGACCATGTCCCGCCCGTACAGCGTCGAGCCATCCGTCGAAGAAGTCTGGATTGCGACGGAAGGCGATACCGAGATGCTGCTCGGGAAGGAATTGCGAAGGCTGCCGGCCGGCGCTGCTTATCGCGTTCCTTCCACCGGAATCACGGCGCACGCCAACATCAACGCTTCCCCAAAAACCGCCAGGTTTATCTATTTCGTGAAATAGGAGGTACTTCGATGACCAGAAGCGCCCGCGGCAAAACCACATCCGCGTGAAATTCGGACGATCTTCCTGTTACATTCGGGCGTGATGCCTAAAACGATCATCGTCTGTGGATACGGCCCTGGGATCTCCCACGCGGTCGCGAGCAAATTCGGCGGCGAAGGCTTCCAGGTCGCCCTCGCCGCCAGGAACGCCGGAAAACTCGAGAATGCGCGAGCGGCGCTCCAGGAGCGCGGCATCCAAGCGTCCATCTTTCCGGCGGATCTGTCCGATCCGAACGCGGCGAAGGACCTCGTGAGACGGGTCTCCGGACAGCTAGGGCCTATCAATGCGATCCATTGGAACGCGTACGCCAACACGGCCGGAGATCTGCTGACGGCCGACGCGGCCGCGCTGCGCACCGCCCTGGATGTGAGCGTCACCAGCCTGTTATTTGCCGTCCAGGAAGCGCTCCCGGATTTGACCGCGGCGAAGGGAGCGGTGCTGGTCACCAACGGGGGTTTGGGCCTCTTCGATCCGAAGGTGGACGCCCTGGCTGTCCAGTCGAATGCGATGGGGCTCGCAATCGCCAATGCCGCCAAGCATAAGCTCATCGGACTGCTTCGGGAGAAACTTCGCCGCGCCGAAATCACTGTTGGCGAGGTAGTGGTCCTTGGGTTGGTGAAAGGCACCGTTTGGGACACCGGCGCCGCGACGATCGATGCAGCTACAGTTGCCGCCCGCTTCTGGGAAATATACGCGCAGCGGGAATCCAGAACCGTTACCGTCTCGTGATCCTGCAATTGTGTGGTTGCCGCCACTCGAAGACTCGCCGGGCTGCCGCGAGCGATCAGCCGCGCGTATGTTGAGCGGGCGGAGTGTAGGCAGGAGCACGGTCATTAAGGTCCATTCGCGGTTCGAAACAACCTGGAAAAGTAAAATGAAGACAGGCAACGTCATTGCGACACGCAATAGAACTGGTCGGCCCGCAACACGCGGTTCAGCTTTTCGGCGTGAAGTTGGTCGGCGTTAATTCGGAAAACGGGAAGAAGTTGCTTTTCTCGATCGTTTTCATCCTGCTCATGGCCGGGTTGGGCAAGGGCCTGAGCGCGGTCCTGGTGAGGCTTCGGAAGGATCGAGACTCGATACGTTTCGCTTTCTGGTCGGGGCAGGCCGTTCATCTCGGCGCAGCGGTGATTCTGCTGGTAGGGCTGGTGTCCATCTGGTTCGATGATCCGACCCGGCTTACCAGCGCGCTGGGACTCGTGACCGCCGGCGTCGCCTTTGCGCTTCAGCGGGTGATTACCGCGTTCGCCGGTTATTTCGTGCTCTTGCGCGGCAAGACCTTCAACGTCGGCGACCGCATCGTGATGGGCGGCGTTCGAGGCGATGTCATCGCCCTGGGCTTTATTCAGACTACCGTGATGGAAATGGGCCAGCCTCCACCCGAACAGGATGCGCCCCCCGCCATGTGGGTAAAAGGCCGCCAATATACGGGCCGCATCGTCACCATCACCAACGACAAGATCTTCGACGAACCCGTCTACAATTACTCCCGCGACTTTCCTTACATCTGGGAAGAGATGACCGTACCTGTTCCGTACGATGCGGACCGCCGAAAGGCGGAAGACATCCTCTTGCAGGTCGCCCATAAGCACACGGTCCAATTGAAGGACCTGAGCGAAGACGCGATCAAGGAGCTGGAGAGGAGGTGTTTCGTCCGGCGTTCCGACATCGGACCGCGCGTATATTTCCGGCTGACGGACAACTGGCTGGAGATGTCCTTGCGGTTCATCGCCAGGGACTCGGGAGTCCGCGAATTGAAGGACGCCATCAGCCGGGACATTATTCAGGCGCTGGACGCGGCGGGGATCGAGATCGCATCCGGCACGTTTGGAATTGTGGGCCTGCCGCCGGTGCACATCATCCTGGACAAAGAGCGCGAGGAGTATGACCGTCCCGGTCCACGCCGGCAGCCCGAGGGTGGGAACGGCCGTTCGCCGGTTTAAAGCTGCGATTCCAGCCAATCCGCGACACGTTCGAACGGATCAAAGCCAAATGCCTTGCCGATGGGCGCCCGGAGGTTGGAGTTCGCGTTGATGTCGTAAAACACGCGGCGGCCGGCCGATTCGAGATACTCGATGCCGCCTACGTCGAGCCCGCCGGCGGCTGCCAGGCGTTTGCCGGCGTCGACGGCATCCGCGGGGACCTCGGCAAATGGGTAGAACTCGACAGGCTTCGCCGGTGCGGCAGCGGGCAGGTCGCAATGGCCTGCGCCTCCGCCCTCCGGATTGCAGGACTCAGAGGGACAGAGGTTGAACGCGCCGTGGGACACCACCCGCATGGCATAAAGCAGTTCGCCTCCGAGGAACTCCATGCGCACGATACCGCGCGCCGGGTCGGTCGGAAAGTATTCCTGGAGCAGCAGGAGGTTATCGGGCAGCCACAACTCCGGGCGTTCGCCGAGGAGTCGCCGGAATTCGTCGGGCGAGTTCAAGAGATACATGCGAGCGCCGCTGCCGCCCTGTTCGGGTTTGAGCAGCGCGGGCCAACCGGCCTGCGAAAGCTCGAGCGCGGCCTCGGGATCGTTGAACGCGATGGTGCGCGGATGATCGATGCCGAGCTGCCGCATAACCGCTACCTGCGCGCTCTTGCTCAACTCGAACGCAAAAGCGCGCGAGCCATTGAGCACGCGCGCGCCGCCCTGCTCGATCGCTCTCATCAACGCGAGCGCGAGTGGAACCGCCCGGCTGTTGCCCCGGACATAGGCGCTGGGGCTGGCCTGGTTGAAATAGAGCCGCGCGCGGGGCAGACGGTCAGGATCGAAAGCGTTCCGCTTCAGATCATACGCGGCGAACGGCAGTCCGCGGCGTTCCAGAACAGCGAAGAGCGGTTTCTGCCATTCCGGGTGTTCGTGGATCACGATCAGTTCGGGGTTCATGAAAAAGCCTGAGCGGCTCTCTCATTCTATCCGCCGAACCACGTCTCTAGAATTGCTGCGGCTGTATGTGGACGACGTCGGAGCTGAAAGGCGTGGGGAGCTGCACCCGGACGCCGCTGTTCATGAGCTGTGATCCGATGAATGAGTATACGTTGGGATCGACATCGAAGAAGACTGTATAGCGCTGGTCCGGCTTGAGGCCTCTGGGCCGGAAGATGTAGAGGGGGCCGTCCGACTGCGCGCGCGTGATCACCGCGACCGCCGTGTCGTGCTCTTCGTTGTAACTCTGGATGACGTCGGTGCCGTTCGCGGCGGGCGGCAGGATGTGAAACACCTTCCCGCTGGCGATTTCATGACGGATGGTCTTATAACGCGCGATCTCCTGCTTCAGGAACCCCCGCTGGTTTGCATCCAGCCCCGCCAGGCGGTTCATGAGCGCCCAGTTTCCGCCGAAGCGATAACTGTGGGTGGCGTAGTTGTTCAGACCGTCTTCTTCCGTCATATAGCGTTCGGCGAATCGGGGTGGGAAGGGGTAAGTCGCCCCGTAAGCCGCGCGCCGCGAAGCCAGCGCTCCGGATGCATCGTTGGTGATCGAGGTAACATAACTCTTGACCATATTAAAGGTCATCATGTTACCGCCGTCTTCACAATTTTCCCAAAGTACGTCGGGCCGCTGCGCCTGGATGGCCGATACCACCGCATTGAGACCGTTCACGGAGTTCGAATAGTTGCTGTCGGCGGGGTCGTGCGTGTGGGTGGTCTTGGTGCACTGCTTGACCATATTCTCCCCGTCCTGAAGAATCCAATCGACGTGGTAGTCGTCAATCATGCGGATAGCCTGCGCCACCAGCCATTCTTTCGCCGGCTGATTGGAGAGGCACAGGGAATTCGCCTCGTAGTAATTGTCGCTCTGGCTCGACGTCCAGTCGGGATTCTGCTGGAGAACCGGGCTCGACGGGTCTGCCTCGGCGAGCGCGAAATGAAGCCCGAACTTCATTCCCAGGCTGTGGACGTAGTCGGAAAAGGCGGCCATTCCGCTGGGAAATTTGGCGGGGTCCGCGTACCAGTCGCCGAGCGACTTCGCCCAGCCGAGATCCACCACGAAGAGTTCCACGCCCAGATCGGCGGCGATGTCGGCATTGCGGCGCAGCGTCGTTTCATCGATGGCGTCGCCATAAGCCCAGGAGTCCCAGGAGACGTACGGAAACGTCTTCGCGTCGGGCGGGGCTTTCGCCAGCACCGATTCCACGAAGCGCTGCGTGCGGTAGCCGGCTTCGTCGAAATCGCCGTGAAAGGTTCCGATGAACGCGGCGGGCGTCACGAAATCGGTCAGCGGCGGAACCGGATGGTGCAGTTCCAGAATCGAAGAAGAGAAGTCGAGGTAACCCGGAGCGCCCATGTGCCGGACCGTCGTCTTGCTACGTCCGTCGAACTCCCAGCCGGCGAAGAGGCCGCGCGCGTCTGCATCGCGAATCGCCAGCCATCCGCACTGCTGGCCGTGCGCGCCCGAAAGAAGCTGCGCGGGCGCTCCGTTGAGATCAAGCAGCGTTTGAATCGGCTCGAAGTCCTCCGGACGGAGGTCCGTGGACCACTGATTCACGCGAAAAGCCGTATATCTCCGCCCCAGGTCCGCGAAGGTCCACGGCAGCATATTCACCGAATTGACATAAATGTCCGAGCCGGTAAGATTCCGGAAACGGGTGCGGTAGCGAAGCACGGGCTGCCCATCGAACAGGTCCAGAATCACCGTGACCTGCGCGAGGTTTTTCAAATCCTGTAGAACGATGAATTGGCGAATGCCTGGGACGTTGGTCTTCTGCGTGTAATGGTCCACCAGGTCGTACTGGGTTTGCGCATCGAACGTCCCTACACTTGTGTCGAAGCGCGCCGGCGACATCGGCTGCGCCGGGGGGGAATACCACAGATCGCCGGTCTGAATATCGGAAACGGACCGCGCTTGAAGAAAACCATCCGACGTCAGTTGAAATACGGCGCGAATGGATCCATTCGTGAGCGTCCATGTCTTTTGGTCCGCGTCGAATGTGGAGTTGGCCGCGTAAGCCGCGAAAAACGACACTAATAGCAGTAGATTTGTCCGTATCATGGCGCGTCGGACCTTGCTTACAGAATTAAACGCACGGTGCGATCAAACGTTGCACCTATTTATGCGTCGTATGGCGGGAAAAGAGGACAAAAAAATGGAACTGCGATCTCAAGCACGTTCGTTGACGGCATCCCTATGATGAACACGCGTCGTGAAGCCGGCCGCAGCGAGATTTTTCCGAATCTGGTCCGCAATCATTACCGACCGATGCTGTCCGCCCGTGCATCCGAAGGCGATCGTCAAATAACTCTTGCCTTCTCGGATGTAATGTGGAAGTAAATAGATCAGCAAATCAGAGATTCGTTCGATGAACTCGACAGTCTGAGGAAAAGACCTGATGTAACGAGCGACAGCCGGGTTCCTTCCGGTGAGGTGCTTGAATTTTGGAATGTAATTCGGGTTCGGCAGAAATCTCACATCGAACACCAGATCGCTATCGGGAGGGACCCCATTCCGATACCCGAAGCTGGTGACGTACACCATAATCTTCGATTCATCGCGTTGGCTGCGGAACTGTTCGCCGATGAACTGCCGCAGTTCATGCACGGTGAACTTGGAAGTATTAATGATGAGATCAGCCATTGCGCGGATCGCGGATAGCTGCGCGCGCTCCGACCCGATGCTCTTCACAATCGAACGGTCTGTCCCGAGCGGATGCGGACGGCGGGTTTCGCTGAACCGGCGGATGATCGCCTCGTCGTCGGCTTCGAGGAAGATCAGTCGCGTGTTTACCAGTCCGCGGATGCTGTTGTACAGCGCCGGAAACCGCTTCAACCCGGCGCCCTCGCGCACGTCCACGACGAGGGCGGCCGCGGCGATGCTCGGATTGTCACAGGTCAGCTCTGCGAACTTGGGGATGAGATCCACCGGCAGGTTATCCACCGAGTAGAACCCCAGGTCCTCGAGAGCCTTCAGGACAGACCCCTTCCCCGACCCGCTCAGTCCCGTAATTACGACTACTTCCGGTTTGTGAGCCGTTTTTTGGGGCCGGGCGGGCGCCGGAGCCTTCTTCGCCATCTCCTGATTTTAAGCCTCGACCAGATCGAAGTCGCCGTCCCGCCGGCGGACGAGTACCGCGATGCGGTCGGTTTGGGCGTCGCGGTACACCAGGTAGTCGCGAGTTTTGTCCATTTCGAGGATCGCCTCTTCTACCGTCATCGGCTTGCGCTTTTGATGGTGATTGACGCGGTAAACCCGCGGGCCAGGCTCAGCTTCGCCGGACGTCTCCGGAGCCGGAGCCTCTGCCGCCGCCTCACTGGTGGATTTTCGGGAAACGCGCTGGGTGTCCCGCCACTTGGTGCGGGCCTTCACGGCCTGCTTCTCCAGTTTCTCCGCGGCGGAGTGTATGGAGGTGAAAAGATCGCCATCGGAGCCCAGACCCACCAACTGATGATTGAAGTAGTTGATGGTCACCTCGGCGTGATGCAAGTGGCGCTCGAGCGACAGAATTACATGCGCCTCGCATTCCTTCTTGCCATCCAGAAGCTTGCCGATTTTGGCAAACCGGGCTTCGAGCTTCTTCAACTGGGCTGGAGCCAACTCTACCTGTCTGCCTGTGTACGTGATCTTCATGGGTTCTCCCTTCCGGCCGAAATGCGGCCGAAACGCCCCCTACCCTTGTTATAACTCGTTTGGGTCCGGATCAGTTGCGAACTCTTCTTTGATGGGTGGAAGGGATTTTCATGTCCTCGCGGTATTTGGCTACCGTACGGCGGGTGACGTTGATTCCCTCTTCCTGCAGGAGCGCCGTGATCTGTTCGTCGGTGAGCGGCCGGGTGCGGTCCTCGTCCTCGATCATTTTTTTCACCTTGCGCTTGAGCAGCAGCAGCGGCGTGCCGCCTCCGAGCGGCCCCTGTACGGCCTCCGAGAAGAAATAACGAAGCTCGAAGACGCCCTGCGGCGTGTGCACGTACTTGCTGGCCACAGCCCGGCTGACGGTGGATGGGTGAACGCCCACTTCCTCCGCCACTTCCTTGATCATCATCGGCTTCAGGTAGTCGAGGCCCTGGCTGAGGAACTCGGTCTGGCGCCGCACGATCGCCTGGCAGACCTTCATAATCGTCTGCTTCCGCTGCTCGATATTCTTCATGAGCTGGATCGCGGAAGTGTACCGCTCGCGGACGTAATCCCGGACTTCCTTGGTTGCGCCGTTGTCGCGGTCGAGCATGCGCCGGTACTGAGCGTTGAGGCGAAGCTGCGGCACATCCTCGTCGTTCATCTGGATGATGTAGTCGTCGCCGTCCTTAATGAAATAAACATCCGGCTCGACCACCCGCGCGCCGGCGCCGGAGTAGCGCAATCCCGGCCTGGGATTGAGATGCTGGATCATGTTGACCGCGATCTCCACGTGCTCCAGCGGCCGGCCCATCAGCTTGGCGATTTCCTTGTACTGGCGGGTCTCCAGCAGCCGCAGGTGATTCGATATGATCTGCCAGGCCACTCCGCCCTTGCCGTTGATGCTCTCGATCTGCAGCAACAGGCATTCGCGCAGGCTGCGCGCGCCCACTCCCGCGGGATCCAGGGAATGCACCACGTGCAGGGCCTGCTCTACGTGCTCGGGCTTGTGTTCGCCGACGGAAGCGATCTCGTCAAGTGACGCGGTCAGGTAGCCGTCTTCGTCCAAATTGCCGATGATCGATTCGGCCGCGTCCCGGACCTCTTCGGAAACCAGGCTGACGCTCAATTGTGAGCGCAGATAATCGCCCAAAGTCTGGGGAGCGGAAAGAAAGGTCTCGAAGGACGGCTTCTCTACCGATTCCGAGGCCGGACTCTTGTACCCGGGGTCCAGGTAGTCGTCGAAAAAAGAGCCGAAGTCGATCTCATCGAACGGATCGGTGGCTGCCGGAGCCTCCAACAGCGGGTCGGGGCTCGCCACGGTCTCCGGCTCGGTGGCCGCCGCCACGCTCTCTTCCAGATCGGGGAACAGGGTGCCGTTGATGGCGACATCTACGCCGGTGCCATCCACATGGTTGGCATCTGCCAGTACGGCGGCATTCAGCAACTCCTGATCCGCCGGATTCGAGACATGCTCAGCCTCGAGAATCGGCAGCAATTCCTCCGGTGTGATCTCTTCCCCAGGCTCGTCGGTGGACTCTTCGAGAACCGGATTCTTGACGATCTCCTGGGTGATCATCTCCTTCAGTTCCAGCCGGTTAAGCTGAAGGACGGTGACCATTTGCACCAGACCCGGGGTCAGAATCTGCTTCTGTGCAACCTTCAGTTGGAGTCTTGGTGACAGTAAGCTCATCTGCCTCCTATGATATCACCCAAGTACGCATTCCCTGTTCCAAATCCGCAAATCCCCTAGCACGTTTGGTGCCGTTCTTAACGGGCGGGATTGTCGCGCAACCGGGGGAGCGTTTTGGGTTCCCGTCTTCTCAGACGCCGCTAGCTAAGGCGACGCCGCAGTAAGGGCAGTGGGACCAGCCAGGCTGGCAGACCTTATGACATTGTGGGCAGGCGGGCGCCGTCCCGGCCCCGCAGCTCGGGCAGAAGGCGAATCCCTGACGGGTGGGCGCTCCACAGCGGGAACAGTAGACCGGGACCGGCTCGCGGAGCAGGAAATATAGAATCACCCCGATTCCGTTCGGGACGAGAATCGCCAGCCACGTCCACATGACATAGCGCATGCCGCGGTGTTTGGCGTCGGCATAGACATACCCGACGAGGACGACATAGCCCGCCATAAATAAGGCGGGGATGAACATGAACAGCGCCCACGGAAACGGGGCGGCGCCCCTCGTCGCCATGATGCTGAGGCCCAGGAACATGGCGAGGAAAACAAAGACTGCAATCACCCAGGCCGCTTTGGGTACGCTCGGCCTTTCGTGCATTGCGGGCGTCATGGAAGGCTCCTTTCGATTGTTTTCTGACGGCTAAGGGCGACCGCCGCCGGGGCGGCCACGACTCCAGTTGCGACACTGCAAACGAACCATAGCCAGAGGTCCCCTCCGAGGGCCAGCCGGCAGGCATACGCGATGATCATCGCCAGGGGCCAGCTCAGGACGCCGGCCGCTGCGGCCAGCACGCCGGCCTGTCGCCGGTCGGTCTGCGCCGCGATTTCCAGCGCGACCATGGCTTGCGTGCGCATCGCCAATTCGGCCGTGGGCGGCGGCACTGGCAGTTCCCTCAGATCGTTTACCAGCGCGGCGAGCGTTTCCAGTTTGCCGGCACAGGCAGCGCAGCCGCTCACGTGTTCCATGACGCGGCGCTCCCCGGCAGGATCCAGCAATCCGGCCACGCTTAACGGCAGCATCGCTTCGATTTCTTCATGCGGACTCATAAGAGATCTTCCTTTCGCCACCGTCCGGCGATCCGCTGCCGGAGAAAATCCAGTCCACGCTGGAGGCGGCTCTTGACGGTGGAAAGAGGTGCGCGGGTCACTTCCGCGATTTCTTCCAGCTTCATGCCCTCTTCAAAGCGCAGCGTAAGCGTTTCCCGATAGAGGGCAGGCAACGCAGCCATTTGTCTGTCAAGGATGGCGGCGCGTTCGGTTTCAATCGCGGCGTCGAGCGCATCGGGAGCGGCGGAACGGACCGATAATTCGCGATCTTCCAGGCTTTCGCCGGATTTGCGGCGCAGAAGGTCCATGGCGGCGTTGTGCGCGATCGCGAATAGCCAGGTATCGAAACTGCTCCGGCTGTCGTAGCTGCCGATGCGGCGGACCACGTTGAGCCACGTCTGCTGGTACAGATCCTCTGCCGCGGCGGCATCGCGCACCAGGCGGTAGAGATAGCGATAGAGCCGGTGGTGGTACCGTCCCACGATCGCGGCCGCCGCGGCCGGTTCGCCGCGTTTGAGCTGCGCGACCAGGTCGTCTTCCGCCAAGTCCAGATCCTTCCAGCTTGCAGCTTCGCAAATCATACAGTCACCCAGGTATACGGGCTACCACCCGAAAAAGACTCACGGCGCGACTGATGATAAGATGAGGGGCTAATCCTGGCAGCCTTTATGGACCATATCCTGTCGATTGTCCTGTTCACGCCGCTGGCCGGCCTTCTGGTGCTGCTGTTCATTCCCTCGTCGAATGCGCGCGCCATCAAACTCTGGGCGAATATTGCATCCTTCGCCGGATTCCTGGTTTCGATACCCCTGGCGTTGAATTTTGACCGCGGCAAGGATTTTCAGTTCGTCGAGCGGGCGTCCTGGATACCATCCATCGGCGCGTCGTACCACATCGGCATTGACGGCCTGGGCCTGCTGCTGGTGATGCTGACGACCCTGCTGGGATTCCTTTCGATCCTGTCGAGTTGGACCGCCATCACCGACCGGCTGAAGGAGTATTACGCATTTTTCCTGCTGCTCCAGACGGGCATGTTGGGCGTTTTCATGGCGCTCGACTTCCTGCTTTTCTTCGTCTTCTGGGAAACTGTGCTGGTGCCGATGTACTTCATCATCGGGATCTGGGGCGGTCCACGCCGGGTCTATGCCGCGATCAAGTTCATGATCTATACGCTGGTCGGTTCCGTGCTGATGCTGCTGGGTATCCTGACCCTCTATTTCCAGCACTACACCCAGTTCAATACGTACAGCTTCGATGTTTCCGACCTGATGCGGCTGCAGCTTTCCGACAACATCCAGTGGTGGGTTTTCTGGGCCTTCTTCATCGGGTTCGCGGTGAAGGTTCCCATGTGGCCGTTCCACACATGGCTGCCGGACGCCCATGTCGAGGCGCCCACAGCCGGATCCGTGATTCTGGCCGCCGTCCTCCTGAAGATGGGCACCTACGGGTTCCTGCGATTCTCTTTGCCATTGCTCCCGAGGGCTGCGGTCAATCCGAAAGTGATCAACGTGGTGGCGGTCCTCTCGATCATCGGGATCGTTTACGGTGCGTTGGCCTCGCTGATGCAGAAAGATTGGAAGAAACTGGTGGCCTATTCTTCGGTCAGCCACCTGGGCTTCTGCACGCTGGGCATCATCGCCCTAAATCCCGCCGGCATCTCCGGCTCGATTATCCAGCAGATCAATCACGGAATCTCCACCGGGATGCTCTTCCTGATCGTGGGTGTCGTCTACGAACGCCGCCACACCCGCGAGATTTCGGAATACGGCGGCCTGTTGCGAGTGATGCCGGTCTTCACGGCGGTATTCGGCCTGGCCGCGCTCAGCTCGATGGGGATGCCGCCCCTGAATGGCTTCATCGGCGAGATCACGATTCTGGGCGGAGCCTTCCAGATGTCCAAGGTATGGGCGTTCTGGGGCGCCGTGGGCATCGCGCTGGGCGCCGCGTACCTGCTGTGGCTCTTCCAGCGGACCATGCTCGGAGAGGTGAAGGAAAAGAACCAGTTCCTGCCGGATCTCTCCTGGAGGGAAGTAGCGGTCTTCTTCCCGCTGATCGTTTGGGCCTTCTGGATCGGCTTGAATCCGCAGCCGTATTTCAAGATCCTGGATCGATCCGTCGCCACGATCGTTGAGCGCGTGCGCCCCGGATATTACGCGGAGCAGCACCTGCCGAATCCACTCGCACAGCCGGTCCCGACCGCCGCGGTGCGATAAGCCGCGCGGGTTTTCGCCGGTCTAAGGTAACTGCTTCTTGGCGCCGCTGGTTCGCGACGCGGTGGAGGGCGGCACGATTCCGTTGGAACGCAGATACCCCACGATATTCCCGTAGATTTCGTTGTTGTGAACGACCGTGTGGAGCAGGGAATAGGTGAGTTGCGGCGACGCGAGCACCTTCTGGTCGTCAATGCCTTCCAGCACCGAGGCGCAATAGGCGAAGGACTCCTTCAGGGCCGCGGTGACCTCTTCCTTCTCTTTGAGGTTGGGCACTTTCTTCGCTGTTTCCGGCGGGGCATCGCCTTTCAACACCGCGCAGTCGGAGAAATTCCGTTCGGTGGAGTGGTTCATCCACTCCGCGAAGGACATCTGGCCGGCATTTAGCTTATATGAATACTTTGCCGCGGGCATCGCGTCAGCGGCGGCTTCCAGGTTCCGCCGGACCGAAGTGAAATAGCGCTGGGTGACGGTAGTTTTCAGGTTCTGTCCTGGCAGCGCGGCGGGAAGAACCAGACAGAGCATCAGTGACGGCGAGAGTCGCATACCGCCAGCCTATCGAAATCCGGTCAAATCTTCAAAACGCGGTCCAATTCCAGGAATTCCCGAATATGGGGATGGTCCGATTTCTCCAAATCGCCGGTCGCCCCGAAGAAGATCACGCCGCCTTCGTAGAGGAAGACGACCCGGTCCGCAACCTTGTACATCAGGTCGAGGTCGTGGGTGACGACCACCGACGTCAGCTTCAGGTTCTTCTTGAGCCGCAGCATGAGATCGCCCAGGTGGTCCGACATGATCGGATCGACCATGGTGGTCGGCTCGTCATAAAGGATGCACTGCGGCTGTGCGGCGAGCGCGCGGGCGATGGCGACCGCGCGTTTGTAGCCGGTAGAAAGATCGGCGGGATACGCGTCCGCGGCCTCCGCGATATCCACCATTTGGAGGAGGCCTCGGACGATCTCTTCCTTGTTCTGCCGATCGTAGTCTTCGCGCAATTCGAGCGAAAAGAGGACGTTCTCCGCCACCGTGAGCGAGTCGAACAGCGCGCCGGACTGGAAGACCATGGTGACTTTGCGGCGGATGCGCCGGAGTTCCGGCTCGCTGAAGTCCGTGACATCTTCGTGCGCGACGATCACGCGGCCCTGGTCAGGCTTGAGGAAACCCATGATGTGCGAGAGGGTTACGGACTTGCCGACGCCGCTGCGGCCGATGATGGCGACGGTTTCGCCGGCGTCCACGTGGAAGTTGGAATCGACTAAAACGGGGCGGTCGAACGTCTTATACACGTGCCGGAATTCGATGTAATGCGGAGCGGGGTCATTCAGCGGCATAGCCGGCCCAATCCTCGGGAGTGTTAACGTTTTGAAAACAGAGCGTTTCGGTAACGGGAAATCGGACTGCGGAGACGCTTTCCAGGGCTTCCGTAACGCGCCGGACGCCGCCGGAGAAGGCGCGCTCGAAGGCGGGAAGACAGATGCCGCCGTAAACGGCGCAGAGGGGTTCGGGCCTGCCGGAGGGACCGGTGGGAATCAGGGCTTCGGCGCCGGTGCGTTCAGCCTGTTCCAGCAGGCTGGTGAGAAATCGCGCGGAGATTTCCGGCATGTCGCAGGCCGTCACCAGATTCCAGCGGGCCTTGGAGTCGCGCAGCGCGGTGAGGATTCCCCCCAGGGGGCCCTCGCCCGGGTAGAGATCCGGAATCGTGCGGAACCCGGAAACTTCATGGTGGCTTCCGACGATGACGGAGACCCCCGCTGCGCGTTGCACTTCACGAGCGACCGTTTCGATCAGCGAGGCGCCGCGGAAAGGCAGAAGCGCCTTATCGCGCCCCATACGCGAACTGCGTCCGCCGGCCAGCACGTATCCCGCGCGATCCACATAAGAATGATACCAGCAGAAATTTCTGCGATTATTCGGTAACCGCCAAGAAATGCTACCATTTACATTCTCGCTCCAGCGGCGGTTGGCGAAAGAAAACGGGAGCCAAACATTCTAATGCGATTTTGTTCTACACTGTTGGGTGGCGTGGCGATATTATCAACCGCGCTCTTTGCCGCCGACGCAGGGCCGCAGTATCAGCGCATCACGAGCGTGGTGCGGGCGGATGCGCGCACCGGCAAGCTGGTGAGGGCCGTTATCGTGACTCCCAAGGCGGTGAACCGGCAACGCGTGGAGGAGACTGTAGTCGTTCCGCGCGTAGTGACGCCCGCGGATCCCGCCGCCGAGACGCCCCCGCCCGCGCCGACGGGCATCGACGATGCGGTGGCGCGAATTGCCGCGCAGCACTCGCTGAATGCCGACCTGTTGCACGCCGTTATCAAGGTAGAAAGCAACTACAATCCGCTGGCCGTTTCCAACAAGGGCGCGCTCGGGATGATGCAGCTGATTCCGGCGACGGCGCGGCGTTTCGGCGTCTCCAACGTTTTCAACCCGGTGGAGAACATCCAGGGCGGCGCGCGTTACCTGCGTTATCTTTTAGACCTCTATAATTGGGATTATCCCCTGGCGCTGGCGGCGTATAATGCCGGCGAAGCGGCGGTTGCGAAATATGGTGGAGTGCCGCCTTACCGGGAAACGCAGAACTATTTGAACCTGGTGGGAAAGCAGCTCAGCTCGCAGAAGGCGAAGCGGAGCGCCATGCCCGCGCCGGCCGCGGCAAAGACCGTGGAAACCGCGGTGGGGCAGGCCCACATCCAACAAGTGACGGATCCGGACGGTTCCGTGCATTACGTCTCGCGGTAAACGGGTAAACCATGAAGTACCTCGCGGCCCTGGCGGTTACGGCATCGACTCTGGCGGCGCAAAGTGCGCGAACGCCGACTCT
>JADMIO010841953.1_pt1 | contig 63179 bp, 62 predicted proteins | sample 8958161 | NCBI WGS metagenome assembly JADMIO01 (sample SAMN16585339, study PRJNA669376) | soil metagenome | isolation source: Crop rotation soil | place: USA: Cullars Rotation, Alabama | collected 2011
CTTTCCCCTCTGTTTTTGTCCGTGGAATGAACAATGGAAGTCCGAGCTCATCGCTAATAACTTCGTATAGCATACATTATACGAAGTTATATTCGATGCGGCCGATCTAGCAGAAAGTCAAAAGCCTCCGACCGGAGGCTTTTAACTTCTGTCACCTAGGTTACGCCCCGCCCTGCCACTCATCGCAGTACTGTTGTAATTCATTAAGCATTCTGCCGACATGGAAGCCATCACAAACGGCATGATGAACCTGAATCGCCAGCGGCATCAGCACCTTGTCGCCTTGCGTATAATATTTGCCCATGGTGAAAACGGGGGCGAAGAAGTTGTCCATATTGGCCACGTTTAAATCAAAACTGGTGAAACTCACCCAGGGATTGGCTGAGACGAAAAACATATTCTCAATAAACCCTTTAGGGAAATAGGCCAGGTTTTCACCGTAACACGCCACATCTTGCGAATATATGTGTAGAAACTGCCGGAAATCGTCGTGGTATTCACTCCAGAGCGATGAAAACGTTTCAGTTTGCTCATGGAAAACGGTGTAACAAGGGTGAACACTATCCCATATCACCAGCTCACCGTCTTTCATTGCCATACGAAATTCCGGATGAGCATTCATCAGGCGGGCAAGAATGTGAATAAAGGCCGGATAAAACTTGTGCTTATTTTTCTTTACGGTCTTTAAAAAGGCCGTAATATCCAGCTGAACGGTCTGGTTATAGGTACATTGAGCAACTGACTGAAATGCCTCAAAATGTTCTTTACGATGCCATTGGGATATATCAACGGTGGTATATCCAGTGATTTTTTTCTCCATTTTAGCTTCCTTAGCTCCTGAAAATCTCGATAACTCAAAAAATACGCCCGGTAGTGATCTTATTTCATTATGGTGAAAGTTGGAACCTCTTACGTGCCGATCAGATTAAAACGAAAGGCCCAGTCTTTCGACTGAGCCTTTCGTTTTATTTGACCATGTTGGTATGATTTAAATTAATACGACTCACTATAGGGTCAGTGCGGCCGCGACTTCAAGTCACGTGAATTCCAAGCTTCGGATCCCACTGTGCTGGAAAGAGGCCGTCTTTCCGGCGTCATACGCCCGCGGCGTCAGGGGCAATCGCCGCCGTCACGTCCGCCACTCGCGCGACCGACGGACGGCGGCGGAAGGCGGCCAGGGCGAACGTGACGGCAGGGTGCCTGTCGCGATCGCGCCAAGCGCCGCACAAGGCCGCTTCGAGGACATCGAGCCTCGCGGCTGACGAGGGCGCCGCCAACAACTGCTCGCGCAGAGACGGCGCGTTTCATCCTCGCGGAGATTGATCACCAGTTGCGGGGCACCGGTTGGAAGGACTCGTTCGAGCGTTCGGGGGGTCGCGTCGTGACGACAGACCCAGATGGACTCCACGAAGCGGTCCAGCGGCGGGGCGGGCCGCCGCTGCAGGAACAGCATGCCGCCAATAGTGGCACGCCGGGCGCTGCGTTGACATCGGTCAGCCGAACTGTGTAGCCTGCTCGCCAGCCGCGTGTGACTCGACGATTTCGATGTCGGGCGCTTCGACGGCGGCGATTCCTGACTCGATCTGTCTTCATAACCGCAGCAGCAGAATGCCGGAAGGAGCTCGACAATGAAGCGATGGCTCGTGGTGGCGGTAGTAGTAGTACTGGCTTCAGCCGCTACGTACGTTCAGGCAGGCAGAGAACCGCAGCAGGCCGGCGGCGCGCAGGCGCAGGGCGGGCGCGGCGGACGCGGCCAGGGCGGTGGTGGCGGCGGCGGGGGACGCGGCGTGGTGTCCACGGCCGACTTGACGGTGGTCGATGGGTGGGGCCGCCCGCTCACGGACCCGCTTGCGGGAAAGGCCCCCGGTCCCGCACCCGCTCGTAACATTGATGGGATGTGGGAACCGGCAGAGGGCCCGGGCGCGGGCATCCAGGCCAATGGTCCTTCGTCCATGCCGAGCGACGGCAAAAGCGAGCCGCCCTACACGGCGGAGGGCAAGAAGGTCTACGACAGCCACCACGCGCTCTACGGCTATCGCGCCGTGCTGCCATCGTTGAGCAACGACCCGCGCGATAAGTGCGACCCGCTGGGCTTTCCGCGCGCCAACTTTTATCAGTTGCGGCACACGCAATTCATTCAGCGTGCGAACCAGGTCGTCATCATGTATCAGTTCGACAAGCGCTACCGCGTTATCTGGACCGACGGGCGGGACTTCCCCAAGGAGCTCCCGGACTTCCGCTGGTACGGATACTCGGTCGGCAGATGGGCTGATCCGACTGACTTCGTCGTCAACACTATCGGCCTGATCGGCCGTGAACGGGTGTGGCTGGATGAGACCGGCCGGCCGATGAGCGAGGAAATGAAGGTCGAGGAACGATTTCACCGGGTCAACTCGCACCTGATGGAAATCACGGTGACGGTGGACGATCCCAAGTTCTACAGCCGGCCGTGGGTGCCGATGGACAAGTTCCCGATGAAACTGCAGGGGAACGACTACGACATCATCGAAATGCTCTGCGTGCCGACCGACATGGAGTCGTACAAGGAGGATTTCGCCAATCCGGCGAGCGGTATCATCAAGTAGTCGTCCGGACTGAAATTCGCATTTCTCGATAAGGAGATCTCCGCATGAAGACATTTCTCCGGTGGGCGCTTTTCGCAGGCGTGCTGTCGACTCCTGTGCTTGCCCATCACGGAAACGCTGCGTTCGACATCGGCAAGACGCTCGAGATGAAGGGCGTGGTCACCGAATGGATCTGGGCCAATCCGCATTGCTGGCTGAAGTTCGACGTCAAGGACGCCAACGGCAAGACCGTCAACTGGGTCGTCGAAGCCACCAACTCCGCCGACCTGATGGAGCGAGGCTGGAGCCGGCTGCTGTTCAAGCCGGGCGACGAGGTGACGGTGGCGCTCGAACCGGTCAAGAGCGGCGCGCCGGTCGGCCGTGTCCGTTCGATCACGTTGGCCAACGGAAAGATCGTCGGCAACAACTACATTCCGCGCCCCTGACGTGCGGTCGGACCCTGGCGCCGAAACAAGGGGGACCCGCGGCATGAAATCGACGTCCCGGATGTTCGCGGGTCTCGCCACGCTCTGCGGCGTGTGTCTGCTCGGCAGCGTGCTGAAGGCAGGCCCCTCGGCTTTGCTCGGGGCAGGCCCCTCGGCTCTGCTCGGGGAAGGTCCCTCGGCTTTGCTCGGGGCAGGCCCCTCGGCTCTGCTCGGGGAAGGTCCCTCGGCTTTGCTCGGGGCAGGCCAGGCGGCGGCACAAGAAAAACCGCTGCTGGCGGAACAATTCTTCAAGAACGTGCAGTCGTTGAAGGGACTCCCGGTGGACGAGTTCCTCGATACCATGGGCATGTTTGCCGCCTCCACCGGCCTGAACTGCACCGACTGCCACGTCGACGAGAGCGGCGGCAGCTGGGCACGGTATGCCGACGACAATCAGCTGAAGCGGACGACACGCGCGATGATCGGGATCATGGGCGCGATCAACAAGCAGTATTTCGGCGGCCGCCAGGTGGTCACCTGCTACTCCTGCCACAACGGCAACCGGCGGCCAAAGGTCATCCCGAGCCTGGCGCTGCAGTATGCCGTCAACCCGGCGCTCGACGACCCGTACGAGATCCTGCAGCCGGCGTTCGATGCGCCGCCGCTCGACGAGGTGCTCGACAAATACGTCGCCGCCGTGGGCGGCGCCGCAAGGCTGAAGGGGCTGACCGCCTTCCACGCCGAGGGGATCTACTCCGGGTACGACGATTTCGAGCAGTTCCCGGTGGAGGTGTTTGCGAAGGCGCCGAACCAGCGCACCACGGTTCAGCATTCGCAGTACGGCGACGTCACGACCGCCTTTGACGGACGGTCAGGCTGGCTGGCGTCGCCGACCGAGATCAAGCCGGACCCGGTCATCGTGCTGACCGGCGGCAACCTGGAAGGCACGGCGCTCGAAGCAGAACTGTCGTTCCCCGGGCAGATCAAGCAGGCGTTGACCAACTGGATCGTCGGTCCGCTCACCTCGATCGGCGATCGCCAGGCGCGCATCGTCCAGGGCAAGAGGGCCAGCGGCACGCCGATCAAGCTGTACTTCGACGAGGAGTCCGGACTGCTCGTGCGGATGATCCGGTATTCGTCGCAGTCGCCGGTCGGCCGCGTGCCCACGCAGATCGATTTCGAGGATTACCGCGACGTGTCCGGCATCAAGTTCCCGTTCAAGTGGACCTCGACGTGGACGGATGGACGGACGGTCTTCCAGATGAAGAACGTGCAGATCAACCCCGCCATTCCTGCGGCGACATTTGCGATGCCGGCGCCGCCGGCACGGCCTGCGGCGCGCTGACGCGCGCCCGGAGCGTCCCCTTCCTTTTCGCACGCGACTCGATCCCATCAAAGTAAGCCACGGACTTCAGCCGGCAACGGCTGAGCCGATCTCCGATTAGATCCGCCACACACTCCTGCCGGTCGTGAGCGGCCTCGATGTCTCGTGGCCGCTGGCAGAACCGCCGCCAGGTGCTGTCTTGAATTCCGCCGGCTTTGGGCGTGTTCCGAACGGACCTCTTCTTGAAGCGGCGTCCATCACTATGAGAATTCCCGCAACGTTGGCCGTTCTTGCGATGCTCGCCTCATCCGGTTGTGGCGGGGCGACCTCTTTCCCGACGGCGTCGCCGACGCCGATGCTGCCCTTCACTCCGGCGGGTCCAACCGCTCCGGGCACCTCGGTGTCGATCGTGATGGGCGCGTCGGCCTTGACGACGACGGCTTTTTCACCCAGTCCTCTCAGGCTGGCGGTGGGGAATTCGGTGACGTGGATCAACAACGACAACATCACGCACACCTCCACGGCGGACGGCAGTGCGTGGCACTCGGTGATCGCTCCCGGCCGGACGTTCACCCGGACGTTCACCACCGCCGGCTCGTTTCCCTACCACTGCACGATTCATCCGGGCATGGTCGGGACGATCGAGGTCCAATAGCCGGCACGCCTCAGCCGCGAGCTGATCGAGAGTCGAGCGGGGTTGGGTGACCCGGACGTCATGCAAAACCGGTCGCCGCTTTTGCATTGCGCCCTTCGGCGCCACGGGTTCATGCTGATGGCGAGGGCGACATGGTCAAGCAGGATTCCGACCATTTGCACGCCGCGAGAACGAACGGGTGTCTGACATCCCGTCTCGTTATCCTTACCTGTCTCATCGCACTGCCGGTCCCGGCAGTGGCACAGGCGCCGCCGGCCCCCGCCACGCTCGGCCCCGCGGTCGTCGCCCTCCATATCAGCGGACGCGTGCCGCAGCCGGGCGGCGCGGTCGCGCTGTTGCTTCCAGACGGTTCGCGCCACCTCGTCGCGGCATCCGATATAGACGAGACATTGACACGGTCGATTGCGTTGCCTGCGGCGCGAACCCTGTCGGGTTCGCGTAGGCGAGCCTCACAAGACTCGCCCCACACGCGAACAGACCCAGCCCACCAGGCGCTCCACGACACGGCCGTCGTCATTCACATCGCCGCGAGAGTCCCCAACGCGGACGGCTCGATCGCGGTCTTGCTTGCGAGCGGGTCGAAGATCGTTCTCGCTCCCGCCTACATAGACGCGGAATTGACGAGATCCATCAACAACAAGATCAGCGTGAAACAGGCCAGGGAAGGCCCGCCGGCGAATCAATCGCCGCAGGTCCCCGGGCCCGAGCCGGGTGTATTCCTGCCGGCTGCCTCGGATCAGGCGACGTTGACGGCGATCGACGACGCCGACAGCGGAGAACTGGATCGCGCACTGCCACCCTCGGTGACTGCGCAATGCACGGAACGGTGGCCGGATTTTGCCATGCAGGAGTACTGTCTCGAGGAGCAGCAGGAAGCCGCCGGCGCGCTCGAACGGCGCTCGAGGGTGACCGTGACCGCGCCTAGACTCAGCCGCGAGTGTGCCAGGAGGTGGCCGGACGATTTCGCGATGCGAGATTATTGCGAACGAACCTACGTCGAGACGCCATGGTGGATGGGCGACCGGCGCTGAGGACACCCACCCGACAAACCCCTATTATTCCTTGATGCGACGACGCTCCGGCCGGGGGTCCACTGGCCGGGGACCCTCCGGTCCGTTCGGGGCTTTGTCCGCCATGCTCTCGGTCCACTGGTGGCCGCAGCGATCGCAGCGGGACACGACCTCCAGTCGGCCATTCATGCGCACACCACGTACACGGATGCCTCGTTCGGCGTCGCACAGGGGGCAGCGGACGTAGTCCATCACGAAGTCAAAGACGAGTGAGGCCTGTTCGAGGTCACATCCGTGCGTGTAGAAGGGGATCCCTACTGGTGGGCGAAGTCCGCAAATCAGTCCTGTCGCATCGCCGTTCAAGTTATGTGCCGTTGCGGAATTCAGGACGTCACATTCAGGCTCTCATCCTCGAACGCGCCGACGGTCGGTCGATTTGCGCCCTGGCCCTGGCCCGCCTTACTTTACTTCGGAAATTGAACCGCTATAAGGTCGTCCGCAACGTCATCGCGTGAGGGTACGCACATGAGGGCATGGGCAGGGTGGATTGTCGTGATTGCCGGCGGGCTGGGCCTTTTTCACGTCCCGGCCGGCGCTCAAACGCTCGTGTTGGAGGGCGGGACGCTGATCGACGGGACAGGCCGCGCTCCGATCAACGACGCCGTGATCGTGATCGAAGGGGCCCGGATCAAGGCAGCCGGGGCGAGAGGCCAGGTGTCGTACCCTCCGAACACGAGGGTGATCAGGACCGACGGGAGAACCATCCTTCCCGGGTTGGTCGATCCCCACGTGCACATCCGGGATTACATGCCGCCGATGTTTCTGCGGTATGGCGTGACCACCGTCGCCGACACACACGACCCGACGGAATGGAGCCTCGCGCAGCGTGACGCCATCAACAGCGGCCGGATCAAGGGCCCGCGCACGTTCGTCTCAGGCGAGCGGGCAGCCAACACGCGTGAAGGCAACCCGCCCAGCATCCCCCTGGAAACCGTCGACGAGGCCCGGGCGTACGTCAGGAAGCTCATCGCCATGGGTGTCGACGTCATCAAGGTGGACCTGAGCCTTTCCTACGATCAGTTGCGCGCGGTCATCGAAGAGGCGACGGCGGCCGGTCTGAGCGTGGTCGGACACTCGCAGAACATCCGCAAGGCGGCTGAAGTCGGCCTGAAGTACATGGAGCATACGAACACGCTGACGATGGCCGTCCTCGAAGCGATGGGGAAACCTGCGAGGCAGACGGCCGACCAGCGTGGAGCAGACATCGCCCTGATGGATGCGGCGTTTTTTCCCCCGCTCATCGAGTTCATGGTCAAGCAGGGTGTCTACGTGAATCCCACGCTGGCCGCGCAGTGGAGAAGTTCAACGCCTCGAGGGCCGGAGTGGGCGGCGGCCGCGGCGAAGATCGTACAGGACCCCGGACTCGCCTTTGTGCCCGCCGATGTGCGGCAATCGTGGACTCAACCCGACAGCCGCCAGCCGAACCGCGAGGGATACGCGAAGATGGCGGAGTTCGTCCGCAAGTATGCGGAGGCCGGCGGCAAAGTCGTGAGCGCGACTGACGCGGGATTCATGCCCGGGCTCAGCATGCACTACGAAATGCAGATGGTCGCCGACATCGGTGTGCCGGCGATGAAGGTCATTCAAGGGGCAACGCTCTGGGCCGCCGAGTCGATTGGTCAGGCGAAGAACCTCGGCAGCATCGAGGCCGGGAAGTTCGCGGATCTGTTGGTGGTCGACGGCAACCCCCTGACCGACATCGCGGCGACACGGAACATCGGCATGGTGATCAAGGACGGCCAGGTCCTGGACACGACGTACGACCCGCGCTTCGTGAATCCCCTGCCGCGACCCGCTGACGCGCCGCTCAAGTGACGCATGAGCAAGGCGTTGGCGAAGGAATCCGGCAAGAACTACATCACCCCAGGCGGCCTGCAGCGGCTCATCGACGAGCGGCGGTTCCTGCTCACCAGGGAACGGCGGGCGGTCACGAACGTGGTGGCCTGGGCGGCGAGCAACGGCGATCGCAGCGAGAACGCGGACTACCAGTACGGCAAGCGGCGCCTGCGGCAGATCGATCGGCGGATCCGCTTTCTCACCAAACGAATCGACGCGGCCGAGGTGGTCGACCCGGAAGCTCCGCGAGGGGGGCGGGCGGCGACCCAGGTCTTTTTCGGGGCGACCGTGCGTTATGCCAACGCGGCTGGAACAGAGCGGGTGGTGACCGTCGTCGGCGTCGACGAGGTCGATCTGGATCGGCACCACATCAGCTGGATGTCGCCGCTGGCGCGCGCGTTGATGAAGTCGGGACCAGGCGACCACGTCGTGCTGCACGCGCCGGGCGCGACGGAACAACTGGAGATCCTCGAGGTGCGCTACGAGCGCATTCCGGTGGCGCCGTTCAGCGAGCCACTTGGAGCGGAGTCCGCGCCAAAGACCCGTCAGGGCACCGGAAACTAGGCGCCGCCCGCAGCTCGGCGATTCCGGAGCAGCGATTGCATCAGCTGGCGGCGCCGTGGCTCCCCCCCGGCGCAGTTCGCCCTGCCCGTTGATAAGACGGGGAGGCGAATCGTGCCGAGAAGCCTCGGTAACCCGCGAGGAACTGGTTGCGGTGCGGCTAGCCAACGCACCTCGTGGCCAGGTCCTCGCGGTCTCTTTGCCGTTCACGAAGTCGCCGTGCCGCGGGATTTTCTCCTGCCTCCAACACCAAAGCGAGGACAACCAGGTTCGGCCCCGGGTGCGCTGATCTAACAGCGCTGGATACAGCTGTCTGGATTTGGGGCGGCGTGAATGATGTCTTTACAGGTCCATCTCGCCGGCTCAGGGGAACGGGGCACATTCGCGGGTCCCGCACGCGGTGTGCGATTTGCAGCCGGCGGCGAGTCTCCGTGCGGATCAAGCTGACGCGAAAACTGAGCAACGCGCTGAACGACCTGGACCTGCGCCCGTATGCTGTCGGCGACGTGATCGACCTCGCGGCGCCGTCGGGCGAGATGCTGGTCGCCGAAGGGTGGGCGGAGAGAGTCGGGCCCGAGAGCATTCGCGACTCGGCCGACGAACGCCCGCTTACGACCCGTGAGCGCCTGAACGAACTGCTGGCTGACGCACCCCCCTCCGTCAAACGACCCAAGTAGTTCACCTCCGGTACCCGACGTCTTTCCCGATGACCAAGTCTCCACTCATCCTGATCGTTGACGACTTCGACGATGCCCTGGACATCTATGAGCAGTACCTCACGTTCAAGGGGTACCGGGTCGTCACCGCTCGCAGCGGGCGAGAAGCGATCGACGTTGCTCGCACACGCATGCCGGCTGTCATCCTGATGGACCTGAGCATGGCGGTCATGACGGGCACCGAGGCGATGCGCATCCTGCGCAGCGACAACGCCTTCAGTGACGTGCCGATCGTGGCATTCACCGCCCATGCGCTGCACGACGAGAGGCAGGCGGCGTTGCACGCCGGCTTCGATGACGTGGTGGCCAAGCCCTGCTTACCGGACGAACTGGTGACGGCGGTGGACCGCCTGCTGACCACGCCAAGGCGGCCCCAGCTGTCCTAGAGGAGCGTTCCCGCTCGTCTCGCGGCCGCGCCCGGCCTTCGAAACACGTGTTGACACCACCGCGACCGCGGCATTAGGGTGTCTTTTTCTCAACGTGCACAATTAACGGCGTCGCAGGAGTGTGCCATGACAAAGGTGGCTGACAACTGGTACGACCTTCCTCGTTCCGCAGCGGGCATCCGGCTCTATCAGCATCGTGAGGAGCTGCGGGAGAAGAATCTTCAGGACACCGAGGAGCCGCCCCTCGAGAACTCCACGGCGCCGCCCGGCGGGGAAGCCTACCCGGTGCGCACGAGCGACGGCACGTATAACGATCTCAAGTGCCCCCGCATGGGCAGCGCGGGGATGCGGTTCGGGCGCAACGTGCCGTTGAGCGAAGCGTTCCCGGACACCGCCAACCTCATGAATCCGAGCCCGCGGCAGGTCAGTCTCGAGCTGCTGACCCGCACCACCTTTCAACCAGCCACGATTCTGAACGTGATCGCCGCGGCGTGGATCCAGTTCATGGTCCACGACTGGTTCGTGCACAAGAAGGGCAGCTGGACGCATACGCACGACATTCCGATCCAGGACGGGGACACGTGGCACGAACGGCCGATGCGCGTGCCGAAGACGCCGGCCGATCCGCCAAAGGTCGCCGATTCGAAACTGCCGCCCGCGTACATCAACGAGAACACGCACTGGTGGGACGGCTCGCACGTCTACGGCAGCACCCCGTCAACCCAGGCGTCGCTGCGCGCCGGGCGCGAGGGGAAGGTCCTGGTCAGTCCGAGCGGACGGCTTGGCGTTGATCCGGTCACCGGACGGGAGATCACCGGCTTCACCGAGAACGGCTGGGTCGGGCTCAGCATGCTGCACGCGTTGTTCGCGCTCGAGCACAACGCCATCTGCGACGATCTGAAGAAGCACAACCCGCTCTGGGACGACGAGCGGCTGTTCCAGCAGGCACGCCTGGTCAACGCCGCGCTGCTCGCGAAAATCCACACGACCGAGTGGTCGTGCGCCATTCTCCCGCGGGAGGTCCTGAGCACTGGCCTCAAGACCAACTGGCACGGACGGTTCAGCCGGCTGCAGAACGTCTTTCCGAATCTCGGCACCAACGACATCTTCTCCGGGATTCCCGGGTCGCCGACCGATCACACCGGCGTGCCGTATTCCCTGACCGAGGAGTTCGTCTCGGTGTACCGCATGCATCCGCTGATGCCGGATCACTTCACCATCCGAGCCGCGGATACCGGTAAAGGTCTCGCGAACGCCGACCTGCCCGAACTGTCGGGCCAGAGCGGCGTCGAGTTCCTCGGCCGGTTCGGGCTTGCAGACCTGTTCTACTCATTCGGGATTCACAATCCCGGCGCGGTCCGGCTGCACAACTACCCGAAGTTCCTCCAGAACCTGGTGAGAGACAACGGCGAGCGGTTCGACCTTGGCGCGGTTGACGTGCTTCGCGACCGCGAGCGCGGCGTGCCACGCTACAACCGGTTCCGCCGTCTCCTCCACAAGGAGCCGGTCAAGAGCTTCGAGGAGTTGACCGACAACGCGACATGGGCCGCCGAGCTGAAGCGGGTCTACAACAACGACCTCGAGCTGGTTGACACGATGGTGGGCATGATGGCCGAGCCGCTGCAGGAGGGCATGGGCTTCAGCGACACCGCCTTCCGCATCTTCCTGTTGATGGCGTCGCGCCGGCTCAAGAGCGATCGCTTCCTGTCGCAGGACTATCGCCCGGAGATCTACACCAGGCAGGGGATCGACTGGGTGGAGCAGAACTCGATGAAGAGCGTGATCTCGCGGCACTTCCCGTCGGTCGCGTTCGCGATGAAGGGACTCGACGACGACAACGCATTCAAGCCGTGGAAGCCGCGGGCCTGAGGCCCGCGGCGGACTACAGCAATGTTCGGATTGACGTATCTACGAATTGACGTATCTGCGAGAGCACGATGCGTAAATTCGTAAATTCGTCAATACGAAGAACGGGCTAGAGTGGCCGCACCTTGACGTTGCGGAAGCGCACCAGGCCGGCGGCGCCCGCGCCGCCTTCCTGCAGCGCCAGCGGTCCGCTGGCGAGCCGCTGGTCCTGCACGTCCACGGTCGTTCGGCCGTTCACCTTGATGACGAGGTGATTGCCGTTGGCCTGGATCTCGAACGTATTCCATTTGCCGACGGTATCCGGCTTGTCAGGCAGCGACGTTTTCAAGTTGTTGATGCTGCCGGTCGGCCACATGGCGTGCGCGTCGAAGATGTTCGCTTCGTAGCACGTCATCGCGCCTGGCGCGCCCTGGCCGCAGCGGAAGAAGACGCCGCTGTTCGCCGCCTTGTCGATCCAGAATTCAGTCTTGAACTCGAAGTTGCCGTAGGGCTTCGGCGTGACGAGATACCCCGACCCCTTGGTCGCGGTGATCGTCCCGTCCTCCACCTTCCAGTCGACGTCGCCGGTCGGCGACCAGCCCGAGAGCGAGCGCCCGTCGAATAACAGCGTCCACCCGGCGGAAGATTCGGCCGCGGTGAGCGCGTTGGCCGCGCCTCCGGCCGGCGATTGAGCGCGTACCGTCAGCGCAGGGATGAGGGACGCGGCGACCAGGAGCAACGGCAGAATCACCCGGAGTCTCGTGTGGTGTGGCGGCATGTTAAGAGTCCCTTCTGTGATGAGTCGTGTGGCTGAGTAATCTATCAGGAAATATCAACGGTGAGCGCCGCCCGCGCCGCGCCTCGGCCTCCTGTCAGCGCGATCGCGCCGCGGGTCAGTCCGATCGAGGCGGCCTCTGGAACGGCCGCCGCGACAGCGATCGGCTGGAACCGGTCAGTCGCGAGGCTCGCGAACTGGAGCGTGCCCTCGAAGTCGAGAGCAGTCACGAACCGTCCGTCGGGCGCCATGGCCGCGTCCTGCCAGCGGCCTTCCCACCGGTCGAGCACCAGCCACGTATCCGGATCGATCAGGGCGATCGATCGATTGAGATCGACCGCCACGACGCGACGCTCGTCGTCGTCGGCATCGATCCGGGCGATGGTGCCTCCGCCGATCGCCACGAGTCCTGATTCATTGCCCGTGGCCGCATCGAACACGCGCGGATCGCTGAAGCCGACGACGGCCGCGCGTCGCCCCACCCATCCGGCCTGGGGCGCCGGGCCGTCAGCGTGCCACAAGGTGGATAGCGGCCGCCCGGTCTCACCGTTGAACAGGACGATGCGCGCCGGTTGCGATGGATCGCCGGTTGACGAGCTGACCAGCAGGCGATCACCGCGAACCGACCAGGCATATAGATGCGGGCGCTCGCTCCCGCCAGGCCAGATCGCGGGCCGCGCACTCTCCAGCGCCGCATAGACGCCCGAGTCGAGATCGAGCACGCCGGGTCCCCACAAGACCCGGTTGCCGAGAAACCGCGGGTGACCAGGGGCTGGCCACGGCGCGTCGGCCTCGCCCAGCCGCTGGCCATTGCCACGACTGCTCCATACGGCGAGCCGCGCGGCGCTCGCGGCGGCGATGCGATCGCCGTCGAGCGCGATCGTGCTGCCTCCCAGCGGCAGCAATTCCCACGTCGCGATCTGAATAGCCGGCACTTACGGTGTGATCAGCGGCTTGTAGACGAAGCCCAGCCTGCCGTTCATGTCGATCGCCACCCAGTCTCCGGATTCCCCGGTCACGGTGACGACGTCGCCCGCATGCACCACGGCGAACGACGGATGTCCCATCGAGGGTCCGGTGCGGACGTTGAGTCCCGCCGGGACGACGATGGACCTGCGCGGGCCGGGCGTGACGAAGACCGTGTTCTGCACGCGGCCGGGCATCTGCACGTTGGCGAAGGGCCGGGCGGCGCCGCCGCCGACGGCCGCTCCGGCTGGCGCCAGCACGAAGCCAAGTGCGGTGAGGATGCTGCGCGGGGTCTGTGCAGCTGCCGTGATCTCCGCCGCGGTCGCGGCGTTGAACGCGGGGGCCACGCCCGCTGCGACCACGACCTGCGCCGAGAGGAACGCGCGCACGTGCGCGTTGGTCGAATCGAGGGCAAACCACGCCAGCGCGAGGCGAATCTGCTCCGCCGTCGGCGCGCCGACCAGCGGCATCAGGGTCGCCTCGCGGCCACCCAGCACGGCGGCACTGATGTCGAGATAGTTCTGGAGCGCGGTGGCATGCAGGCCGCTGGCGGTGATGCCGGCAAAGAGCGTGGCGGCTGCGCCCGTCCTGACGAATTGGCCCTGGTCGACGACGATGCGCAGGCGCTTGTTCGCGTCGGTCGCCGGCGCGGTGTACTCGGTGGTGGCGGCGAGCCCCGCGTAGACGGTGGCGGCGAAGGGCTGTGGGTTCAGCCTGGTCACGAATGCTGCCGCGTTGATCCAGGGGAATCGCGGCCAGTAGACCAGGAACGGGACCTGCGCGGTGTTTGCCGCTTCGTTGAGCAGGAACAGATCGACGCCGGTGCCGGCCACAGGCGGCAGGACGATCCCCACCATGAGCCTGGTGATGCGGTCGTACCAGTCCGTGGGGTTCGCCGGCATGGCCATCCGTGTGCGCAGCATCGCTTCCGCCGTAACGAGGTTGGAGGTCGAGGCGACCTCGACGGCGGCGCGGAGCACCCCTTCCGCCTCGAGCCCGGACTGGGCGTATGTGCTTGCCGCGCCGAACGCATGCGGGTCGTCCGGGTGCTTCGGCTTCAGTTGGCCGAAGCGGTCGGTCAGCGACGTCAGCGCGCCGAGGCCCACCGATGCCTTCGCGCCCTGGATGGTGACTCCCGGTGTAATTGGAAGGCCGGCCGCGACCGCGCGTGCTTCCGTGAACGCCCGCAGGCTCTGGTCGGCGGCGAGCGCCGCAGGAATGGCGGCCGCCGGCGTCCCCGGCCCAACCGTGCGCGAGCCGACCAGGCAGCCGGCGTAGAGCAGCCGCGCGGTGGCCGGATCCATGTGCCGCAGCAGGGCATCGAGCAGCGCCTGCGTATTGGCGAGATTCCCTCCGGTATCGAGATGCTCCTGCGGGTAGTCGACGTCCTCGCCGTGAACCACAGGAGCGCCGGTACCGGCCAGGCTCACCGAATGTCCAGACCCGTGGCCGGCAATCACGACCTGGTTGATGTGCCGATTGCCGCGAGCATCCCGCTTCCCGTAGGTCGTCGTGATACCCGGGATGCGGGCGGTCATGTCGGCGAGCGACGTGGGGCCTTCGATCATCAACACGAGGTTGTTCGGTCCGAAGACCTTGCCCATCACCGTGACCGCGCCGGTGTTCATCACCAGATCGGAAAAGAGTCCGGCGGCAGCGAGGAACGAGGCGGACGGATCGTGCCCGCCGTGGAGGACGAGCACGAATTCACGGGCGCCGCCGGTCTCGCCCAGGTTCGTGACCAGCCTCAAGAGCATCGGCAGCGGGAAGCGATGGAGGTTTCGAACCCATCGCACGGCGGGGGTCGCGCCCTGGAGCGGCAGCAATGGTGCGAGCCCTGTCCCGATCAGCGCCGAGACGAGCGAGATCATCAGCTGGAATTCAGGGCCACTCGCGGCGGCCGCGGGCGTGAAGGTCTGTTCGAGCGACGGGTTGAACCTGGTCCAGTAGTCCTTCAAGATCGGCATGAGCGGCGGCACCATGCGCAGCGCCACCACCTGTGTCTGCGAGACGGTGATGTTGAGCTGATCCGGCGGGATGAAGCTCTCGAGATCGAGGATCACCTTGCCGAGGGCAATGCGATCGGCCAGCGGCGGAAACGGCGCGAACAGGCGCACGGTGCGCTGGCTCGAATCGGTTCCCCGGCAGAAGGTCTTCAAGCCTGGCCAATCCGCGGCTGCCACCCCGACGAGATCCGCGACCAGGATGTCGCCGATGCCGTTGCGGATGTGGCCGCCTTCCTGCAGGGTCAGCAGTAGCTCCCACAGAGACGCACGGTCCGCCGCCGCGAGCGTCGGCTCGACGAACCAGTCCGCCTGGACCTGCTCGGTGTAGTCCTGAAAGTCGGCGAGATTCATGCCGGCGATCCCGAGGCCGGCATTGCCGAAGATCTGATTCCGCGTCTTGCGCGCCACCGGTTGCGGCACCGCGGGAATGCGGAAGGCCATCGGTTCGCGGACGCGCACGGCCGGACGCCCGCCGCGATCGGCGATCTGCCGCGCCTCGTGTTCGGCCGGATGATTCACATCTGCCAGCGGCACGCCGCCGCCCGCGTCGATCGGCACGGGGTGACTCGATTGCGCGACGTGAGCCAGCTCGTGCCGCAACACGTGGTCGCCGTGCGGCGTTCCGGGCGCGTACTGATTGCGCGCGAAGAAGATGTCTCTCCCGACGGTGAGGGCAGCCGCGCCAAGCCGCTCGGCACCCGACGCCGCCGCGGCATCGGTGTGAAGGCGGGCGCCGTCGGGACCTGCCTGATTGGGAACGTGCAGCGCTATCTGCTGCCAGACCGGATTGGCGGTTGACGGGCTCCGTTCACCGACTGATCCGGTCCGTTTCCCGGGAGCCGTTCCCGCGCGCTGCGCAGCCGGTGCGCTGGCCTTTGTCGCTGCTGTCCGGGCGGCGGATGCCGGCATGACCTGACACTCTACCACCGGCGCTCGGAGCGTTTGTCGAAAGTACGTACTTTTGAAACGCCTGCAGGCATGAGCGCCTGCCCCGAGTCCTGTCGAGGGGCCTGTGCTAGGCTCGTCCCGTCTTTCTCGAGGAGGGCGCCATGTCTTCACACCCGGGCATCGCACGCCGTGAGTTCGTTCGTACCACGTTCGGCGCGCTTGCGCTCTGGCCGGCCGCGGCGGCGTTTGCGCAAAATACCGTCCGGCTCACGGATCGGATTGAATTCAGGCGCCTGGTCGCGGCGAACCGGATTCTCGCGCGCGAGGACGTCGTCGATGCGTTCGGCCATGTCAGCATCCGCGATCCCGAGAACGCGAAGCGGTATGTGATGGCCCGGTCACGCAGCCCCGAGCTGGTCGAGTACGGCGATCTCATCATGTTCGAGCAGGACGGCCGTTCGCTCGATCCCGAGAATCGCACGCCGTACGGCGAACGCATGATTCACGGCGCCCTCTACGAAATGCGCAGCGACGTCCAGGCGGTCGTGCACAATCACGCGTATTCGGTTCTGCCGTTTGGCATCACCGGGCGGACGCTCGAGCCGGTCGTGCACGTGGCCTCGGTGATCGGCGCCGACATACCGACCTGGGATATCGCCACCAAGTTCAACGAGACGGACATGCTGGTGCGGACGATGGAGCAGGGGCGCGACCTCGCGGCCACGCTGGGACGCAATGTCTGTGCGCTCATGCGCGGACACGGCGCCGTGGTCGCGGCCGCGTCGCTCAAGGAAGCGGTGATCACCGCGATTTATCTCAAGGTCAATGCGGAGGTCCAGTTGCAGGCGATGGCGATCGGGACGCCACGCGGACTCTCCGACGGCGAGGTCGAACGCTCGCGGGCGACGCAGTTGTCGCCGCTGGCGCTCGATCGCGCGTGGGAATATTTCTGCGCCCGCGCCGGCGTGGAACCGATCTGAGAGCGGGACGAGTCTGAGTACTTCTCTACCGGCCGAACTGGGCTTCGAGGTCGGCGTAGGAGAGCGCAAAGCTGTCGAAGATCTGTTCGGTCCGATCGTGTTCGCCGAGGGCACGAAAGAGACTTGACCAGTTGAAGGCCGGACGCTGCATGATGACGTCCACCGCCACCAGGCTCTCGTCATAGGCCACCTGCGCGTGCGCCGCACCGAACTGGCTGAACGCTCCCTCGAGGCGGTTGAGCGGGATCAGCCGGTCGCGGCCCACGGCGCCCAGTCGGCGCCGCGCCGCCCGGGGATCGTCACCCTCGAAGTACTGCGCCAGCCCTTCGTGCAACCAGGTCGGGACCCCGCGGGGCGCCGCATTGGCAATCATCGAATGGGTCAGCTCGTGGGTCAGCACGCGCTCGAATGACTGCAGCGAGCCCGTCGCGCCCGCGGCGGGAACCCGGATTCGGCCGTCGTATACGCCGCCCGACCACTCGGGCGCCTGCGTGATGTCGCGGAACTGCTGTTCGGTATAGAGCATTACGACGACGCTGTCCGATGGATAGGCGCCAAGCGCGGCGCCAATCCGCCAGAAGGCGGTGTTCAGCATCTCGGTCGCCTGCGCCGCCAGCGCCGCATCGGCGTACCCCTGGAACATCACTCTGAAGCGATCGAAGCGCCGCTCTTCGAAGTCGCGATGCACCTCGGCGTCGGCTCGCCATGAGGCGAGACGCTTCGTGAGATGCGGATCGCCGGGGGCGTACTTCAGCGCCTTCTCGTAGGTCGCGATCGCCAGCGCGACGTCGCCGTCGGCGTAGGCGATTTCGCCAAACAAAATCGCAGCGGGCGTCAGTTTCGGGTTGTATGCCAATGCTTTGCGAAGGTGCGCAGATGCGTCCTTCGGGCGGCCGTCGACATGAGCGGCCGCGCCGGCGCCGAACCACAGGACCGGATCGTCCGGCTCCAATGCGAGCGCCTCCGCAAACGCTCGTGCCGCCCGCGCCCCTTCACCACGCTCCACCATCTTCCAGCCGGCGTCATTGAGTTCGACGGCGGTGGACTGTGCCTGGAGAACAGAGGTGACGGTCAGCATCAGGCACAGCGCGGCGAGCAGCGATCGCAGGACCATGCCTGAACATGGGCAAGCCTCGTACCGAGGTTTGCGCGCCTGTAGTAGTGGTAACGCCGCGCAGCCGATTACAAAATCACCCCTCGACCGCACCAGTCGGTGATCGGGATGCACCGCCGGATTTCTGGCGATTCAAAAAACACCGACCATTTGTCAGTGGCCTCGATCTTGCGCAGCCGCGGCCGGGCAGCACTGCTCCCTCACGAGGATCTGCGCGAATGTCAGAGACGAACGCGGTTTCACGACGCCGGTTTTGCGCCGGCGCCTGCCAGGCGGCTTCGGGCATCACGCTCGCCACGCTGTTCTCGGCCTGCGGCGGCGGGTCACCCACGTCGCCGGGCGGCGGCATGGCCTCCGCGCTCGCCGTCGTCGCCGGACGGTTCTCGACTTCCCGGGTACAGGTCACGATCGCCGGGTCGCCGCTGGCCAACGTCGGCGGGGCAGCGCTCGTCGAGTCCACCGCCGGCGTGTTCCTGCTGGCGCGGACGAGCGAGAGCGCCTTCTCGGCGGTCGAAGCGGTCTGCACGCACGAAGGGTGCACCATCAACGGCGCGGACGGTGCCACTTACGTGTGTCCCTGTCACGGCTCGCGCTACAACCGCAACGGCCAGGTGCTCCAAGGTCCGGCAAGAGCAGCCCTGCGTCAATACGGTACGACGATGGCGGACGGCGTCGTCACGATCGCGCTCTGATTTCGGCTCATGCCTCAACTCAATCCCGACATCGATCATCTGCTGCGCCGTGCCGGATTCGGCGCCAGCGCCGGGGACGTGTCGACCTACCGCGACATGTCGCTCGCCGCCGCGGTGGACCATCTCGTCGACTACGAAGGCAGGCCCGACGACGTCGATGCGCGAATCGGGCGGCCCGATCACGTGCTGGTGACGACCAAGGACGCCTTCACGCCCGACATCGACATCGACGACGCACGCCAGCGCTGGATGTTTCGCATGATCCACACCAGGCGCCCGCTGCAGGAGAAGATGGCGCTGTTCTGGCACAACCACTTCGCGACCGCGTTCAGCAAGCTGGCCGCTGACTCGGGCACGCAGCAGGCGACGAAGATGCTCGCCCACAAGCCCGGCGTGCTCCGCGGGCCGCAGGGCCAGGTCGAGCTGTTCCGCCAGTACGCCCTCGGCAACTTTGGCAACCTCCTTGTGGAGGTGGCGAAGGATCCCGCGATGCTGGTCTGGCTCGACGGCCAGAGCAACACCAAGGCGAGGCCGCAGGAGAACTTCGGCCGCGAGATCATGGAGCTCTTCACCGTCGGCGTCGGCTTCTACACGGAGCAGGACGTCTACGCCGCCGCGCGCGTGTTCACCGGGTGGAACCTCCGGGGATCCGCCGAGTACCGCAAGGACGATTACGGGGACATCAACGCGTACCAGGAGTTCGTCTACAACGCCGACGAACACGAGAGCAGCGCCAAGACATTCTCTTTCCCGATCTACAGCAATGGCAGCAAGACCATCCCCGAGCGCGGCGTCGCGCAGGGCATGCAGGACGGGATCGATCTGATCAACGCCCTGGCCACCCATCCTGAAACGGCCCGCCGCCTGGCCCGGAAGTTCTGGAGCTTCTTCGTCAGCGAGACGCAGACGGCGGATCCCGCCTTCGTCGACAGCGTGGCCGCCGTCTACCTGCAGAACCGCACCGAGATCAGGCCGGTCGTGCGGTACATCCTCACTTCGCCGTGGTTCACCAGCCCCTCGGCGCGCTTCGCGCGCTATGCCTGGCCGGTGGAGTACGTCACCCGCGCGATCAAAGAAGTCGGCTGGCAGAACCTCTCGCTCGACAGGGTGCGGTCGCCGCTCGCCAACATGGGCCAACTGCTGTACGAGCCGCCCAATGTCGCCGGGTGGCATCTCGGCGCCAACTGGTTCTCGACCGGAACGATGCTGGCGCGCATGAATTTCGCCGCCACGCTGGCATCCAGCCAGAAGGAGCACCTGGCCGCGACGCTGCAATCGGAAGGCGACACGTCGCAGGGCTTGATGACGGCGATGCTCGAGCGCGTCACGCCGGCGCCTTTCGATCCGGGGCCGCAGCAGGCGCTGATGAACTATCTGCTCGCCGGCGGCTCGTGGACGGGCAACCAGGAACAGCTCAACACCAGGGCCTCGGGGCTGGCGCGGCTGCTCGTGGGCAGCGCCGAGTATCAGCTCGTCTAGAAGGGGAGCATGAGCGTATCTCGACGAATCTTCATCCGCGACGGCGTCGCCACCCTCACGCTTGGTCTCGCCGCGCCCTCTTTTCTGAGCGCAATCGCGCAGGCACAGGGCCTGCCGAACCGGCGCCTCGTCGTCGTCTACCTGGGCGGCGGCAACGACTCGCTCAACACGCTGATCGGGTATCGGGATCCCGCTTACTACAGCCGGCGTCCGTCGATCGCCGTGCCGGCGGGGCAAGTGCTGCAGGTGGGCGCCGATGCCTCCGGCCAGCCGCTCGGCCTGCATCCGCGGCTGACCGGCCTGATGAACATCTTCAACGACGGGCGCCTGGCGCTCGTCCAGCGTACCGGTTACCCGAACTCGAGCCGCTCCCACTTCGAGGCCACCGACATCTGGGGCACCGCGAACCCGCAGACGATCACCGGCTCGGGCTGGCTCGGCCGCTACCTCGATACGCTTCCGCGGCCGCTCGATGCGCTGGCCGCGTGGAACACGACCGGCGACACCCCGCGCGCGCTTCTCTCGGGGCAGTCCGGTGTGCCGGCGATTCAGAACTCGTCGACCTACACGTACGCGAGCCCGAACCGTGGCACGGCCGCACTGCAAGAGCGGGCGGCCGCGCAGACGATGGCGGGCAATGCCGCGACGGGACGGCCGCACCTTGCCTACGTCAACAGCACGAGCCGCGGAGCGATTGAAACGCTCGATCGAGTCGCGCAGGCGCAGACGTACACGCCGACCGTCGCGTATCCGAACAACGGGTTTGCCCAGTCGCTTCGCACCGTGGCCGGGGCAATTGTGAAAGGCATCGGCTCACGCGTGTACTGGGTCCAGACCGGCGGCTACGACACGCACGCGGGGCAGGGCGGGGGCGGCGGCGGCGCCTACGCCGGTCTCATGGGCACGCTGGGTGATGGCGTAGGGGCCTTCTACACCGACATCCGCAACCAGGGACTTGCGCCCGACACCACGATCATCGTGTTCTCGGAGTTCAGCCGGCGCGTCTCCGAGAACGGCAGCGCCGGCACCGATCACGGAGCCGCGGGCGTGATGATGGTGCTCGGCGGGTCGGTACGCGGCGGGCTTTACGGTACGGCACCGCAGCTATCGCCTGGCCACCCAACGCTCGAAAACAATTCCGGAGACGTCCGCTACGAGACGGACTTCCGGTCTGTCTACGCGAGGCTGCTCGACCAGTGGCTCGGCGTGAACTCGGTGCCCATTCTCAATGGTGATTTTCGCGCCGGCGCGCCGGCTGTGTTCTAACTCCCAACTGCCAACTCCCAACTCCCAAATGGCTTGGGAATCAGGGGTTGGGAGTTGAGAGTTGGAATTTGGGAGTTGACGTGAACAGCATGCATCGAGTTTGTCTGACTGCCATCGTGGTGTTGAGCCTGTCTGGTCCGGCGCTGGCCCAGGCACCGGAGAGGCCGGCTGCCGCACCCGCGTCCACCACCTTCCCCGCAGTGACCTTCGGGGTCGTCTCCTTTCTGCAGTACGCCGCCGAGTTGCATGAATCAGAGGGGTACAACTCGTTCGACGTCACGCGCGGCTACCTCAATATCCAGGCGCGGCTCTCGGACCGCGTCAAGGTCCGGTTCACACCCGACGTGAGGCCGACCACCGACGCCAGCCTCGAGAGGAACCTGGCGCTGCGCCTCGAGTACGCCTCGCTTGACGTGCAGGCGACCGACAGCATCGGCGTCATGTTCGGCCTGCACGAGATGCCCTGGCTCACCTTCGAGGAGACTCTCAACCGCTACCGCGTGCTCGGGCCGTTCTTTGCGGAACGCCTGGGATTGATTCCGGGCGCCACCGATCTCGGCGCCAGCATCAAGGCAACCACCGGCCACGCCGACATCCACGTCGGCGTCTACAACGGCGAGGGGTACGGCCGCGCCGAAGTCGACAAGTACAAGAGCATCGACGGCCGCGCGACGTTCCGGCCGTTCGCCGAAGGCAGCGAGCTGGGCAAGGTGAGTCTCTCGGGGTTCTACCAGTACGGCTGGTACGCGAGAGACCGTCCGCGCAATGTCGCCATTGCGATGGGCAGCTACGAGAGCACGCATGTCGTCGCCACGGCGCAGTACCTGTCCGCCACCGACAACCCGTTCGTCGCGGTGGACATCGAGCGCCGCGGGATGTCGTTCTTCGGCGAAGGCCGCCAGGGTCCTATCGGCTGGGCCGCCATCGGCGGCGTCGACTTCTTCGATCCGGACGCGTCGAGCGACAGTGACTCGAGGCGCCGGCTGATTGCCGGAGGCGCGCACTGGAGCCAGGTCGGGCGCGGACGGCTCGGTGTCGTGGCCTCGCTCGAACAGATCTCTCAGACGGTCAACTCACAGCTGCTCGAGCGCCGGCTGCTCGTCCAGACCCACGTCGAGTTTTAGTTTGAATTCAGGCGGGTCCGCCTTCGGCGGAACCCGCCCTACACGTGTTCGTAGGCCGGGTTCCGGTACTTCGTACTACCTCGCGAGCGGGTCTGGACGGATCTGGAACTTCATGACCTTGCTCGTCGTGCCTCTGCCCGTCTCCATGTGAAATGGCGCCCTGGTCGACACCGTCGTCCAGACGCCGCGACCTTTCCAGCCGGCATTGGGCTCGTCGATGCGGCCATCCATCCACTTGGTGTAGAAACCCAACGGATACGGCACCCGCAGCGTCACGAACTTGCCGTCCTTCAGCGCGAGCAGCCCTTCGGCCGCGTTCCCGGTGTTGATCGGCACGTTGCGTCCGAGCCCGAGCGTGTCGAACTGATCGACCCATGTGTAGTAGCTCGCCTCGGCGCTGCCGGAATCGGTCACACCCTTGAGCTGCGGCACCGGTTCGGGATAGAGCGTCCAGCCTTCGGGACAATGCTGGCCTGTGGCGGTCGGACCGTTCAGAGGTCCCTTGCACTTGCGGCGGTCGAAGCTTGCCATGTGACCGCTGGCCAGGGCCGCCCAGTACACGCCGTTGCGGTCCACGTCGCCGCCGCGAGGCGAGAATCCTCGCACGGGCACGTTCGGATTGTCCGCGGGCGGCTGATAGATCTCCACGAGCGCCGTCGCGGGAGGATTCGGTCCTGGCGCCAGTCTGATGATGGCGCCGGGATAACCAAGCTGCGTGCCCCAGACGGAGCCGTCAGGCGCCGGCGCTACCGCGTAGAGGGCCCCGCCGATTCGCTGGTCCTTGGTCGCGTCCAGCGGCTGATCGGGTTCGACATACGCGTCGCGCGTGCCATTCCCGTTGGCGTCCCGGATGAGCGCGGTCCAGCCCTGTGACGCCATCTCGTCCTGCGTCTCGTCGAATTTCTTCGTGTTCAACCAGCCGATCACCTGTCCACCGCCGCTCGTCCACAACGTGTGATTCGTGTCCTCGGCGAACATCAGATGGTGCGTGCCGAAGCAGGTGCTGATATGCGTCAGCTTCTTTGTCGCGGGATCGTACATGGCAAGGTGACGGCCCGCGTTGGCAACCGGGAAGAGCTTCGCCGACGGGTGACTCGAGCCCTCCTTGCACTCTGCCGGGTTCGCATTGGGCCGGATGGTTGACGTGAGCCAGAGCCGTCCCCTGTGATCGATCATCGGGTTGTGGACGTTGTTCTTGCTGGTCCAGATCGCCTCGTCGCCCCAGTACGGTGAGGGCTCCGGCATGGCCGCGTTCGTCGCTGGAGTGTTCGGGTCTCGGACCGTCAACGGCACCTGACTGGCGGCGTGCGTGACCGGATTCAATACCGGGACGTAATCGGCGCTCAGTTCGAGCGCTCCGTAGACCGGCCCGTTGGCATTGACGCTCGGATTCCTCCGGTCGGTCGACACGACATCGTGCAGGTACGCCTTGGGATCGGCCCAGTCCCACTGTGTGATCACCACGTTCCGCTCCATACCCTGCGGCCGTGTTGGCGCCGGTGGAACGGCGCCTGCGCGGATCCGATCCGTCCAATCCGCGAACATCTTCAGCACGCGCGCGCGGCCGAACTGATTGAGCCCGTTGCTCATCTGCCCGCCGGCCTGCCCCGACTTCAGGCGGCGATCCCACGCCGCGACGGTGGTGGGGAAGGGACCGAGCGCCGCCGGGATCTCCCGGGTGGCCCTGGTGCCGAGCGCATGGCACGCGGTGCAGCCCCCCGATTTCACCCTCTGGATCCAATCGCCCTGGCTCTTCATGTTCGGCGAAATGCCGTTGCCGCTGTCGCCGGTGCCCGGGAATTCGCTCTTGGCCGGCATCTCCATCAACGACAGCCAGTGCGCGGCCGGATAGTATTGCGCCGCCGCCGCCGGAGAGCTCGCCGCCACCGCCTGGAGATTCAGCTGTTTGCCCGGAGCAGTCTGGGTCTTCGGCGAATCCACCAGCCCGTATCCACGGACCCAGACGCGGTAGTTCGCCTTGGGCAGATCTGGCACCAGATAGCGTCCCCGGTCATCGGTGACGACAATCTTCGCGAACGGGGTGGCCAGGTCGGTGGTTTCAGCGATGACCCAGACGCCGGCCTCGGGTCCGGCAGGCCCGGTCACCGTCCCCGCCAGGTCGTCGTTGTCGATCGCGATCGTATTGGCGGGTGTCTGGGACGCACGTGTGCCGCTCACGGCTCCGGCACAGACGGCGAGCCCGATGGCGATTCCGACGGTCAGTAGTCTCTTCGGCATAGTGCCCTCATCTTTCGTGTGCCGTCCGACCCATCCGCGCGAGCCGCACACCTGCGGCCGCGACCATACACACGTCTTAGTTCCCCTCGCGGCCTCTTCCGCCTTCGCGCCCGCCGCCGCCGCCGCCCGCAGCGGTCTGCGGTGGCGCCGACTGGTGCGACTGGGCGCACTTCCACTGTCCGTTGTCCTTCACCCACGTTTCGCTGAAATTCTGCGTGCCCTGCGCGTTCGTCTGCTGCCAGAAGAAGATCACGGTGTCGTTGTTGTAGGTGAGGGTGTGTTCGTTCAGGCGCTGCGGCGGCGCGAGTGGCCCGGGAGGGGTTGCCGGGGCCTGAATCCGCGCGGCACGCTGTGTCTTGGTTTCGACGCGGCCTGTGGCGTCGACGCCGATGAAATCATCCGTGGTCAGCTTGTCGAAGTTCTGCGGGTTGCCCTGGATCATGGCCGCCCTGCGATCCGCCCGCGCCTGGACGAGGTCGGCAGGCAGGCTCTGGGCAAACGCGCTCGTCATTCCGACAGTCCAGCAGAGACATGCCGCCCTGGCGAGAAGAGACAGCCTCATTGAAGCCTCCATGCCGGCGTAGGTTACTACGTGTGCCTCAGGACGTGGAGGTCGTCGAAGCCGTGCGCGGATCCGGTGGCCTCGGCGTGTATCCACCGCACGCCAGGACCGGCAGCCGCGGGTAGCGCGGGAAGCGCGGGTCGGAATACGAGAGCCGGCACAGGACGAACCGGGATCCCTTCGACGAGGTGATCTCCTCCGCGGAGGTGCAATCCGCGCACAGCCCCCGCGCAGCCGCACGGGTCATGACGGCGGCCGCCAGCGTCCCATCATCCGCTCGGGATACCCGAGGACCTCGAAGCCGAACTGCTTGTACAGCCCGTGCGCATCCTGCGTGGCGAGGAGCATCGTCTGGAGCGTCTGCAGGTCGGGATGACGCGCGATTGCATCGACGAGCAGTTTCCCGACGCCTTTCCCACGCCACTCCGGGACGACAAAGACATCGGCGAGGTAGCCGAAGGTCGCGTAGTCGGTGATCACCCGGCCGAACGCGACCTGTTCGTGTTCCTGGTACACGCCGAAGCACAGCGAATTCTGAATCGCGCGAACGACCGTCTCGCGTGATCGCCCGGTCGCCCAGTAGCTCTGCGACAGGAAGCGATGAATGAGATCGATATCGAGACGAGCCCGATCGGTTGAGGTCTCCAATCCAGAATTCAACTGCCCTTCGATCATCATTGCGTCTCCCCAGGAGGTTCCGCGGCGGGACCCAAGTACCGGAGCGCTCCGTCGATGGATATGCCAGAAGTTAGTCGCCGCGCCATCGAACTTCTCGGGAAGGCCTGAGCAATTCTGTCACGGGCTCAAGGCTTACGCTTTGTATTGGTCGGGGGATGTCTTCCTCCCGGCCCGCACCGACCGACGCTTTGCGGACAGACGTTCCGTGGCGCGAACTATCTTCGCGCCGAAACTCTGGCGACGACCATCCCCGTTTCGTCCGAATCACCCATTGGATTACTGCGGGATGTGTTGGCGCGTTGTTTGTCAGCGGCCTCGGCATCCTCCTCGCGCACCCCCGCTTTTATTGGGGCGAGGCCGGTGGTTTCGGCGGCCCCTCGATGTTCGACCTGCCGATCCCGAAAATGAGCTTGGGTGCCGGCTGGCCACGCTCGCTTCACTTTCTTGCGGCGTGGCTGGTCGTCGTCACAGGTGCCGCATATCTCTGCGGGGGCGTGATCACCAGCCATTTCCGACGCCATCTGCTGCCAGTGACGGACGCACGACCCTCGTCGTACACCTTGTGGCAGCGACTCGCCTATCTATCGATCGTGTTCGGGGTGTTTCCGGTCATCGTGTGGACCGGGCTGGCGATGTCTCCCGGGCTCACCTCCACTCTTCCATTCCTGGTCACCGTCCTCGGGGGCCACCAGTCGGCGCGAACCATCCACTTCGCTGCGAGCGGCATTCTGCTGCTGTTCGCCGGAAGCCACATCGTGTTGGTCGCGCGCAGCGGCTTCCGGGAACGCGTCGGCGCCATGATCACACAGTCGACACTCCCGGATGCTCGCGATCTCATCACCTTGCCCGGACGTCGTCGATGGATCGCCGCGGGAATCGGTGTGGCAGCGGCAGGTCTGCCGTTTGGCGTAGTACGGCTCAAGAGAGCCGGGTTCGTCCCGCCGGATGCGGCGGGACTCCTGGGGGTAGGCGAGTCGGTCACGTACGCCACCCACCGGGCGTTGTTGTCAACTGGTCCGCTGGCCCGCGAATTCCCGCGCGGCGAGATCTCGGCCGTGGCTCCGATCAACGGCGGTCCTCCAGAGACCGAGGTCTATCAGCGGTTGCTGGCGGGCAACTTCGCGGAGTGGCGCCTGGCCGTCGACGGTCTCGTCGCGCGACCCGCAGAGTTCTCTCTCGACGAGTTGAAACGGCTGCCACCAACCACGCAGATCACGCACCTCGCGTGTGAAGAGGGGTGGTCGTTCATTGCTGAATGGACTGGGGTCCGCCTCGCCTCGCTGCTCACTCTAGTCGGTGTGTCGCCGCGGGCGCGGTTCGTGGTGTTCTTCGCCTTCGACCGTTCATGGAACAGCCTCGACATGGCTGACGCCATGCACCGGCAGACGATTCTCGCCTACGGAATGAACGGCGACAATCTGGCGACCGGACACGGTGCGCCCCTTCGGCTGCACATCCCGCGTCAACTCGGATACAAGCAAACGAAGTATCTGACGCACGTTACCGTGGTGGACAGCCTCGAGAAGGTGCGCAACGGTCTCGGCGCCCTGGCCCCCGAGTCCGGTTTCTCCTGGTACGCAGGAATTTGAACGGCAAGCCAGCCGACTAATTACTGACTGAACTCGGCGTCTTCCGGCGCGGGAATGGACGAGTGTGTGTACAGGGTCTCCGACGCGCCAAACGTGAACTGGCGGCTCACGCGCGCGACCGCCTCGTCGCGCAGGTCCAGGACCCGGTGGCCGAGCACGCGGCGCATCGCCACACGTTCCGGGGCAGACAACGGGATCGCGCGTTCGCGGTTGTAAGGCCATCGCCGTGGTGTAGGCATCCGCCGGCTGCGGCAGCGGCGCCGGGACGAACAAAACTCCATCCACTCGGGTCGGGGGCCGACGCAAACGACCGGAGCGCCGCCGCGAGCACAGGGAGCTGTGCTCGCAGGCCGGCGCCAACCGGTTGTTCCGTGAGCCGCGCCAGCGCCATGAACCCCCAGGATTCCGATATCGCCGATATCGCCTTCGATCCGAGGACGGTCATGTCGGGTGTGAACTGCGGCAGAGCCGGCCGCTTCGACAGCACCGCCGAACCGTTTCGGGTCGGTCAGGATCGCGAACAGGGCCATGTGGTGCGCCCATCGCTCGGGCCGCGACCCGTCGATAGGTTGCAGGGTATGCGTCCGTGCCGCCGCTCGCGGCTTCGAGCCGCGACACTAGCGTGTCCCGGAGCGCCGCTGCTTTCGCGCGGATCGCATCCTCGGTTGGAATCGGCCGCAGCAGCGACACCTCGTGGCCATCGAGCCACCGCCGGAACGCGTCTCCCCCGGGGCGGCCACGCCGCCGTCGAGCGCGATCAGGTAACCCGCAGTCAACAGCATCGCCGAGGCGGCCCCGATGGCCGCGGCGCGGATGCGGCGCCGCCGACGCCGTTCGTCCTCCCGCCGCTTCAGATCGTCGAACTCACGCCGAGCATCGAGGCAATGATCTTGAGCGTGGCGTTGGTCTTGCCGTCTTTCGATTTGCGGGCATCGGCCGGGAGCGGTTCGACCCGCACCAGGACATCGCCCCGGCGCTGTGTCCGCGGCGGCGGTGACAGGCATTCGAGCCCCGCGGCCTCGGGCTGCTTGTGAGTGACTCCGGGCTCTCCGTCCACGACCAGGCAGAGGACGCGGGCTTCACCGCCGAGCGCCTCGAAAGTCTCGATCTCCTTCTGGACGTAACGGGACCTGGCGGAGTGCAGCGAGCAGATCACGATGAGGCAGAGCGACTGCTGCAGCGCCACGCTGATGCGCTCGTTCAGATCGAAACCACCATCGAGATCGTCGCGGTCGCCGAAAGAGCGGGAACAATCGATCCGCCGGCGCATCCGTACCCACGGCCTTGACCTGGCTCTGGAGCGCTTTCGAAATCCGGTAGGCTTCGAGGCTTTCATGAAGCCAGCGCGCCCATTGCTCGTCCTGATGACTGTCGCTGATGAACGCCCAGTACCGGTATTTCGGCGCGGCGCCAGCGGCGACAGACGGAGTCGCGGGCGTATCCATAAGGGTCCCCGTGGCAAGCGGATGACCGATGGCACAGGAAAAAGATCAATTAGAATTGCGTCTCTCCGCCCGGACGGTCACGTGTGATGCTCAACAGGGGACATACCCGCCGGGTGAGACGTATCCCGGCAGTCGTGTGGTGTGTGTCGGCAGCGCTGCTCGGCGGCTGCGACCTCATCAAGAACGGCGATTCGCCGACATCGCCGTCCGCGGTCGCGCCGCCCGCGCCGTCGGCCCCCATTTACTACACCGCGATCGGCGCCAGCGACGCGAACGGCGTCGGCAGTACCGTCCCGTGCGTCCCGTTCACACCGTGCGAGAACGGCACCGGCTACGTGCCGGTGACGGCGCGGCAGCTTCGCGCGTCGCACGAAGTGACCGTGATGAACCTCGGTATTCCGGCCTCGGTGTTGAGTCCATCGGTCGAGGCGATCGCCCGGCAGATCGGCCGCGAGGTCACCGGCAATTTCGTCGATCGCCAGATGCCCTTCGTGCCCGCGAATTCAACCGTCGTCAGCATTTCCGGCGGCGTGAACGATGCCAACGCGATCGGCGAGGCGATTGAGAGAGGCGCGGCCGGCGCGAATGTCAACGCGTACATCGAGACCCAGGCGCGCGCCTTCGGCGCCGATTACGACCGGCTCGTGCAGGGCGTTCGTAGTCGTGCCGCCGGCAGCTTCATCGTTGTCGTCAATGTGCCGAACCTCGGAGCGATGCCGTACGCCGCGCAGTATCCGATCGCGCACCGCCGTGTGCTCCAGTCCATCTCGGTGGCGTTCTCGCGCGAAGTCAACCGCCAGGGGGGCCAGGGCATCGTGGTCATGGATGTGATGTGCGACCCAGCCCTGTATATGCAGTCGAATTTCTCCCGCGATGGGTTTCACCCGAACGACGGCGGCTACGCCCACCTCGCCACGCGGCTGACGGCCATCATCAACGGCGCGGCCTCCGTACCGGCGGCCTCCTGCGCGCCGATGACCGCCGTCCCGCCCGGGTGACACAGACAACAACCAACTCCCAACAAACCAACTCCCAACTCCCAAACCTGGGAATCGGCCTTGGGAGTTGGAAGTCGGGAGTTGATTAGTGCTCGTTTTGTTTGACATCGCCCCGGGCGATGACTAGCCTCTCTCCACCCGCCTGGCGAAGGTTCAGTGTCCAACGGGATGAGGAGAGGTGGCCCATGAAGAAGATCCTGCCGGCCCTCGCTGTTTGCGCGGCAACCATGGCCGCACCGCTCGTCGCGCAGGACGCGCGCAGCGTAGTCGACGAGGCGTCGAAGACGATGGGGACGGCGACGCTGCAGGCGGTCGAGTATGCGGCAGCGAGCGGGAACACTTACTCCGTCGGCCAGGCGCCGGGGCCGGGAAAGCCCTGGCCGCGCTTCACGGTGACGAAGTACACCGCCCTGATCAATTACAGCGTGCCAGTGATGCGCGAGCAGACCGTGCGCGTGGACGACGAGAACCCGCCGCGGGGTGGGGGAGCCGGACCCTACGTGCCGGAGACCCAGCAGGGCGGCATCCGGCCCATTCCCTTTGGTCCGCAGACGGCCAACGCGGTGCGCGATGGCCGCACCGAGAACGGCGCGCTCCAGATCTGGCTGACCCCGCACGGGTTCCTCAAGGGCGCGGCGGCGAACACCGCCACCGTGCGCCCCGGCACGTCGCGCGGCCGCCGAGTGGTGTCGTTCCGGGCGTTCGATCGGTACACGATCAACGGCACCATCAACGAACAGAACCTCGTCGAGCGGGTGCAGACCACGGTGGCGAACCCGCTCTACGGCGACATGGTGCTCGAGGCTGAATACTCCGATTACCGCGACGTCGGCGGCGTGAAGTATCCGATGCGGATCGTCCAGCGGCAGGGCGGCTTTCCGACGCTGGAGTTGACGCTCAGCAGCGTCCAGCCGAATAGCGCCGCGGCGCTGGCGGCCACAGCCCCCGAGCGTCCGGCGGCCCCGCCGGCTGCCGCGCCGGCGCGCGCCCCCGGCAAGGAAATCGCCCCGGGCTTCTGGGCACTCGAGGGGTCGATTCCCATGAACTTCCTCGTCGAGTTCCGCGACTTCGTCGTGATCATCGAAGCGGTCGGCAGCGAAGAGCGCACGGAGGCCGTGCTCGCGGAGGTCAAGCGGCTGGTGCCCTCGAAGCCGATCCGGTACGTGATCAACACCCACCAGCATTCGGATCACTCCGGCGGCCTGCGCGCGATCGTCGCCGAAGGGCTGCCGATTCTGACGCACCAGGTCAACAAGGCGTTCTACGAGAAGATGCTGCGCAACCCCGCGACGATCGCGCCCGACACGCTCGCGCGAAGCCCGAAAGCGCCGATGATCGAGGGCATGGGCGACAAGAAGGTGATCACCGACGGGACGAAGACCATCGAGGTGCATCTGGTGAAGGGCAACCTGCACTCCGAAGGGCTGCTGATGGTGTACTTCCCGAAGGAGAGGCTGCTGGTGCAGGCCGATGCCTACGCGCCACGGCCGGCGGGCGCGAAACCGCTGCCTCCGAGCCCCTTCACCACGAACTTGTACGAGAACGTGCAGCGTTTGAAGCTCACAGTCGATCAGATGGTGCACGTGCACGGAGGCATGGACCCGATGGCGAAGCTGGTCGAGGCGGCAGGCCGGCGCGGTACGAACTGAACACCGAGGAGTGCCGGGTCCGCTGACGCGGAACCGGCCTACGGAGCAAGATCGCGGAGGCAGAAATGACAGGACGAATGTTCAAGATTGCGGCGGCGTGCACGGTGGTGTGCGCGGTCATCCTCCTGGCGGGCTGCTCGCCGGCTCCCGTCGCGGGGCAGGAGGACAGGGAGACGGTTCCGGGAGAGGGTTTCGCGGCAGTTCCCGGACTCAAGGGGGGACACGACGTGTTCGGCCCCTACGACCCGGTGCAGAAATGGCCGCTGCCGCTCGCGGAGAGTCTGCCCAACCACCAGGGATGGACCTGGTCGCAGTCAACCGACGTCTTTGCCGAGAGCCCCGACCGCGTGATCGTCACGCAGAAGGGAGAGTTGCCGGTGCTGCCGGCGCGAATCGAAACCACCTGGCTGCCGCAGCTCGGCGCCGGCATCAAGTTCCCCGTCGGGGGCAACGTGCCGCTGCGCGAAACGGCCAGTGCCACGCCGAGCTCGGGCAAGGCCGCCGCGGATGGCAGTGACGGCCGGGCAGGGGTTGACTGGCGCTGGGAGCACGTCATCGTCGAATTCGATCGCAACGGGAAGGTGATCAACGACTGGTCGCAGTGGGACAAGATCTGGGGGCGGCCGCACGACGTCGAGATCAGCCCTTACGACCCGGAAAAGCACATCTGGATCGTGGATGCCGACAACCATTTCGTCGCCAAGTTCACCAATGACGGCAAGAAGCAGGTCCTGATGCTCGGGACCCCGGGCGTGCCCGGCAACGACGACACGCATTTCGCCCGGCCGACGTTCATGGCGTTCATGGACGCCAACACCTGGTACCTGGCGGACGGCTACGACAACACCCGCGTGATCAAGTACGACATGAACGGCAAGAAGCTGCTGCAGTGGGGAGAGAAGGGGACACAGCCCAACGAACGGCGCCCCGGCTACTTCAACAGCGTGCACGGCATCGCGGTCAACCCGACCACGCGCCGCGTCTACGTGAATGACCGGAACAACGGCCGCATCCAGGTGTTCGACGAGAACGGCAAGTTCCTGGACCAGTGGGATGCGGGTATACGCCCGCCGACGAACATTCACAGCATCACCATGGGCGCTGACGGCGTGCTGTGGGCCGCCGACCAGGGGGCGAACAAGCTCGTCGGCTTCGACCCCAATGGCAACTTCGTGTACTCGTGGGGCACGTTCGGCGCGTGCCAGGGCTGCCAGTGGGGCATCCACGGGTTCGCCACCGACAAGGACGGCAACCTCTATACCGCCGAAGTGAGGACCGGCCGGGTTCAGAAGTACACGCCGCGCAAGGGCGCCAATCCCGCGTTCATGGTGGGCAAGCCCTGGCCCAGTGTGTGGTAGTCGCGCGCCGCTGACCTGGACATAGCCGTTGTTGCGACGACCCTGGCTCATCGCGGGAATCACGCTCATCGTCCTGATCCTGGGCCTCGTAGTTCGGAACCAGATCAGGGTGTACCAAGGTCGTCAAACCAGGGCGGTCGAGCAGAGGCAGGCGCTGTTCGAGCGGGAACAGCGCCGCCTCCTCTTCGACCTGCTGCAGCCCGTGGCGCTGGCCAACTGCCGGCTCGAACGATTCGGCGAGCCGAATGACGGCGGCTACCTGATGTGCGGCAACCTGCTCACGGCGGTCGAGAGCGGCTACTCCTACGGGATTTCCGGCTACGACAAGTGGGGCTGCGACATTTCGAGCACACTGCGCGTGCCGGTGCACCAATACGACTGCTTCAACCTGACGGAACCGTCCTGTCCGGGCGGGAAGACGGTGTTTCATCCGGAATGCGTCGCCGCCACGGCGGCGACGATCGAGGGGCGCCCCTTCGACTCCATCCAGAACCAGTTCCGGAAGAACGGCGACGCCACCAAACGCATCGTGCTCAAGATCGACGTCGAGGGCGCCGAGTGGGACTCCTTGTTATCCGCGCCGGACGATGTCCTGCAGCGCATCGATCAGATGGCCGTCGAGTTCCACTGGGAGATGGACAGCTCGCGATGGATCCAGCAGGAGCGGTACATCCGCCTGGTGCAGCGGCTGAAGCAGTTCTTCGAGATCGCGCACATCCATTTCAACAACGCCAGCTGCGTCGGCGAGCTGGAGCCGTTCCCGTCATGGGCCTACGAGGTGCTGTTTGTCAGCAAGCGCGTCGCCGTGATCGCGCCGGCGGGCAAGGCGGGCGGCTTGCACCCGCTCGATGCGCCGAACAATCCGTTGTTCGAGGACTGCCAACCAAAGTAATGGCCTCCTCGGCCACAAAAGGGAGAGGTCGATGAAGAAGAAAGTTGATCGCAACGCATGGGTGAGCGCCCTGGTCGTCGTCGTCGGCCTGTGCGGGTTCTGGTATTTCGTGGCGGGTGCACAGGCCCAGGGTGGTGGTGTGCCGAGTTACAAGTACGACCCGGAATGGCCCAAGCCTTTGTCGAACAAGTGGAAGATGGGCGGCGTGACCGGGCTTGCGGTCGCACCCAATGACGACACGGTCTGGGTCTACGACCGCCCGAACGACCTGACGAACCTCGAGCTCGAAGCCGAGCTCGGCGTGTCGGACTGCTGCGTCCGGCCGCCGTCGATGATCCACATCGACAAGAACGGCACCGTGATCGGGTCGTTCGACGCGCCGCAGGGTCACGGGATGGACATCGACAGCAAGGGCTTTGCGTATCTGGGCCAGAACACGGTCCGGAAGTACGACACGAGGTCGGGCAAGCTGGTCGGCGAAGTGGCGCACACCCCGGAGCTCGAGAACGGCGGCAAGTTCGGCCCGTCGGAGATCCCGGCGCGCAAGCCGGGCGTCGGCGGCCAGGGACCGGTGGCCGGCTTCCTGCCTCCGCCTCCCGGCGCCGGGCGAGGCGGCGGCCGCGGCGGCAACGCGCCCGATCCTGCCGCACAGGCGGCCGCCCGCGCGGCGTTCCGCAAGAAGTACCCCCCGTCCACGCCGATGATCGTCGGCGGCATCGAGGAGATCCGTCTCGACGAGCGCGCCGGCGAAATGTACGTCGCCGACAACTACCTGGGCGGCCGCGTCCTGGTCTTCGACATGAACACGTTTGCGTTCAAGCGCGGGTGGGGCGCCTACGGGCACCGGCTGGCGGACATTTCCACCAACGACGCCGACCACGAGTGGGCGGGCAATACGCCCCCGAAAGAGTTCAGAGGCCACCTCACGCTGAACTTCTCCAACGACGGGTTCGTCTACGCGGCCGATCGCGCGGCCGACCGCATTCACGTCACCGACAAGAACGGCAAGTTCGTGAAGGAGTTTGCGCTCTCGCCTCCCGGGACGAAGCGGGGCGAGACGTCCGATCGCGGCGCCGCCGGCGGCGTGGCGTTCTCACCCGACACCGGGCAGCGCTATCTCTACATCTCCGACATCAAGAACAACACGATCTGGTTCCTGAACCGCGCAGACGGGAAGGTCGTGGGCCGGCTGGGCAGCATGGGTGAGAGCGGCGGGCAGTTCTTCGGCCTGCACATGATCGCCACCGATTCGCGGGGCTACATCTACACGGGCGAGGTGTTCGCCGGCGAGCGGGTGCAGCGGTTCGTGCCCGCCGACAGCCCGCGGGGCAAGCTCCTCGACCAGCTGTCGCGCGTGCAATAGGCGACGGAGCGCGCGGTGGGACGTGAACCTTTCCCTGCAGAAATTCTTGATTACTACGCCCAGGGAGGGGAAGAGCAGCGCCTCACCGCGTCTGCGGGCCGGCTGGAGTGGATCCGCACGTGGGAGATCCTCGAGCGCATCCTCCCGCCAGCGCCGGCCCGCATTCTCGATGTCGGCGGCGGCACGGGTGTCTACGCGCTGCCGCTGGCGGCGCGCGGCTACCGCGTCCACCTGATCGACGCCGTTCCGCTCCACGTGGAGCGGACGCGCAAGCTGTCGGAGGCATCAGCGGCGCCGCTGGTGGCCGCCGATGTCGGCGATGCGCGATGGCTTCCCGTTCCGGACGCCGCGACCGACGTGGTCCTGCTGCTCGGCCCTCTCTATCACTTGATCGAACGCGCCGATCGCGTGGCCGCGCTGCGCGAGGCGCGCCGGGTGCTCGTGCCCGGCGGGTTACTGGTGTCGGCGTGCATCTCTCGCTTCGCGTCGGCCTGTGACGGCATTCAGCAGGGTGCGCTCCGCGATCCCGAGTTTGCGGCGATCGTCGATCGCGATCTGACCGACGGCATCCACCGGAACCCGACGAGCAGGCCGGAGTGGTTCACGACCGCGTACTTGCATCATCCCGACGAGATCAAACCCGAAATCCTCGAGGCAGGCCTGGTGTTCGACCGGCTGATTCCCGTGGAAGGCCCCGGCTGGATGACCCGCGCCCTGGATTCGTGGCTGGACGACGCCGCGGCGCGGGAACGCCTGCTTCAGGTGCTGCGACGCGTCGAAGCCGAGCCGAGCCTCATAGGCGCCAGCGCCCACCTGCTGACGATCGCCCGTCGCTGAAGCAATTGTCGGATTGACGTATCGACGAATTGACGCATTTGCGAAAAGGTCAGTTCGCAAATTCGTCAATACGAAACACGTCATTTGACTTCGCCGGGAGCGATCGCTAGCCTCACTGGACGGGGCCGCCAACGGCCAGGACGAACTGAATCATGAAAACAGTAGCTGCCATTTCGTTGATGACGCTGCTTGGCGTGGCCGGCTCCGCCGCCGCACAGGCGCGTCCGGACTTCACCGGCATCTGGATCGGGCAAGCCGCCGATATCTCCGTGCTGGTTCAGCCCGGCGCGATTGTGCTCACCCCGTACGGCGCCGAGCGCTATCGCAAAGTCGACATGGCGAACGCGCCGTCCTACAAGTGCCTGCCCTACGGGCCGACGAGGGGGCTGCAATCGACCAACCCGTTTCAGTTCATCCAGACGCCGGACCTGATCGCGATCATCACCGAGCACATCGACTACCGGATGATCTACCTGGACGGCCGCGGCCACCCGGAGGACATCCTCGACTACCCGGAGTGGATGGGTCATTCAATCGGCCGCTGGGAGGGTGACACGCTGGTGGTCGACACCATTGGCATGCGCGAGGAGACCTGGCTGGATACCTCGGGCTTCGAGCACGGCGCCAAGCTGCGGATTACCGAACGGTTCCAGAAGACCGGACCGGACGTCATCCGCCTGGCCGTGACGATCGACGACCCGGAGTTCTATGCGAAGCCGTTCACGTACGCGCGGAACCTGCGCCGGATGGGGAAGGACGTGCGGCTGATGCCGGCGCGCTGTGCCGACAACGAGAACTCGCTGGTGGACGCGCAGCAGGGGTTCCAGGGCCCCGAGCACAAGAACCCGCCGACCTTTCCGAAGTAGGGACAGTCGCTGGTCCGGCTGAAGCCGGACACTACGACTGTACTTTGTGGCGCGCGACCATCGACGCGATGGTGCGGCGATTCATGTCGACTTGCGCATTGACCTGCGCGCCTTCGAGCACCACGACCTGGTCGGCGCTGATGTGGCCGCTGACAGAGGCCGACGCCGCCAGCTCGATCCGCTCGGACGCCGACACCGTGCCGGCCACGCCGCCGCGGATGCGAATCCGTGCCGCTCGAATGTCTCCCGTAATCGTCGCCTGCTCGGCAACCGTCACGTCCGCGTTCGGGACGTGAATGTTCCCGCGGACGATGCCGTCGATGGTCAGATTCTCGTCGGTGCGGACGTCGCCGACGATGCGAACCGATGCTGGAATGGTCGTCATGTGATGAAAGGCGCCGCCGCGGTTACCGCGGCATCCCTGGGCCGCCAGTGGTGGCCGAAAAACGGCGTCCGAACCACCGCCGCACCAGCCGGATAATCACCGCCGCGAAGAAGATGATGATAACCGTGAGCGCGAGCGCCACGGCAAGCGCGGCGACCGGGTACTGCAGCGCCAGGTAGCCAAGGCCGACGACGAAGAGATCCTCGCCGATGCTGAGAATCCAGTTCGAGAACGGTTCGGGACTGGCATTCGCCACTGCCCGGGTGCTCGTCTTGGTCAGGTGACTCCCGGCGGCGATTGTGCCGCCGAGCAGCGCGACCAGTCCTTCGACGGTGGGCGACGCGTCGCCGAGCGTGGTCACCGCGATCAGCGCGCCGCCGACGGGGCGGATGAGGGTGTGGAGCATGTCCCACACCGTGTCGACGTACGGGATCTTGTCGGCGAAGAACTCGACCAGGTAAAGGACGACTGCGGCGCCGATGACCACGTCGTTGTTGAAGGCCTGGAACTGCGGCGGCAGCGAGACCCAGCCGTAGCGTGAGGCCAACCCGAGGATGGCGACGGTCGCGTACAGGTTGACGCCTGCCGCGAACGAGAATCCGAGCGTCCGGCCGAGCGTGGTCAGATCCACGGTGCTCCTTGCAATATAGCGCGTCCTCGCCGTGCCCGATTGACACGCCCGGACCCCGATGTTAGCGTGCTCAGCATTTCGCTCGTCCATCGCAGGGGAGGCATCGATGAGCCGTGCAACATCCGCAGCGCTTACGGTCTGGCTTTGTCTAGGTGTCGGGGCAATCGCACATCACTCGGTCGGGATCAATTTCGACAACACGAAGGCGTTCAACCTGACCGGCGTGCTGAAGGAAGTCGACATCCGGAATCCGCATTCGCAGATCACGCTATCGGCGAAGGGCACGGATGGCGTCGTCAAGGACTGGTTCATCGAGTGGTCCGACAAGAACGCGCTGATCCGCCGCAAGGTGGGCTACGAACGGATGAAGATCGGCGACACCATCACGATTCGCGTCAGTCCGAGCCGGCGGCTGGAAAGCGTCGGGTATTTCCAGAGCGCGACGCTTGCCGACGGATCGATTCTCCGCGACTGCGGCGCCGGCGCGCTGACCGACGCGGTCGAGAAGGGCGCCGATCTGGACTGCCCGCAGGTGACGCGATGACGCTGCCACGACTTGTTGCCGGCTGCGGCGCGGCCGCACTCGTCCTCTCCCTGCCCGTGCTGACGCATGCCCAGGCGAAGCGGGCGGAACTCCAGGGCGTCTGGATCGTGGACGGGACCAGGACCGAGAACCTGAAGCTCACGCCTGAAGGCTCCGCGGCCCGCGCCCGCTACGACCACCTCCACGACGACCCGGCCATGCGGTGCATTCCAGCGACGTTCAAGCGCGTGATGCACACGCCGTCGCCGCCGATCGAAGTGAAGCTCCACGACGACTACGCGGAGATCAACTACGAGTTCATGGACATCCATCGCCGGGTGCCGATCAAAGCCGGGCTTGCCGCGAAGGATGCGCCCTACACGGTGCCGCAGTTCCCGCATCTCGGCCGATCTGCCGGGCACTGGGAGGGCGAGACGCTGGTGATCGAGTCAACCGACCTGAAAGCCGGGCTGCTCGACTCGCTGGGCGATCCGGGTTTGTGGCAGTCCGACCAGATGCAGACGGTCGAGCGCTTCGTGCCAAACGGCAACCGCATGCAGGTCATCGTCCGCATGACCGACCCGGTCAATTTCCTCGAGCCGGTGACGACCACCTTCAACTACCTGAAGCTTCCCGACGGGAAGCTGCTCACGTGGGATTGCGTACCGGAAGAGGCGGGCTACGACCGCTTCAATGAGAACCAGCCGAAGCAGCCACTTCCGCAGCGCAACGGCAACCCGCAGTAACGCCCAGTTCAAGCAGTAGGCACGGCGGCCCCCAGCCGCCGTGCCGATCACGGCGTCTCGAAGGAGGTTTTGGATGAAGCGTCTGCTCGCGACATCGTCTCTACCTGCCCTCTTGTTGCTGCTGTGGAGCGCGAGCGCCGCGGCGCAGGCTACCGCTGAACTCAACGGCCGCGTGACCGACGAAAGCAACGCCGTCCTGCCCGGCGTCACCGTGACCGCCACGCAGACCGACACCGGTGTGACGCGAACGGCCGTCACCGATGGCACCGGCACCTATTCGATGCCGAATCTTGCCCCTGGCCCGTACCGCCTGGAAGCGACCCTGCAAGGTTTCCGGACGTATGCGCAGACCGGCATCGTGCTGCAGGTCGGCGCGGCGCCGACCATCAACGTATCGCTCGCCGTCGGCAACCTCGAGGAGACCGTCTCGGTGGAAGCCGCTGCGCCGCTGGTCGACGTCCGCAGCGCCGGCATCAGCAGCGTCGTCGAGAACGAACGCATCGTCGAGCTGCCGCTGCAGGGCCGGCAGGTGACCGACCTGATTGTGCTGGCCGGTGCCGCGGTGCAGACGTCCACCGCCGGCACACGCTCGATGCAGGGAGGTGTCGGCATCGCCGTCGCGGGCGGTCTCTCATTCGGCGTGGCGTACCTCCTCGACGGCGCCACGCACAACGATCCCCAGAACAACCTGAACCTGCCGTTGCCATTCCCGGACGCACTGCAGGAATTCAGCGTCGCCACCAGCGGCCTGAGCGCGCAGAACGGCATGCACTCGGGCGCCTCCGTCAGCGCGGTGACCAAGTCCGGCACGAACGCGCTTCACGGGAATGTGTTCGAATTCATCCGGGACCGCCACTTCAACGCGACCAGCCGATTCTCCGAGATACTGCCGGACGGCTCGCGAAAAGACGACGGCCTGAAACGCAACCAGTACGGCGGCACGTTCGGCGGCCCGATCGTGCGCGACCGGATGTTCTTTTTCGGCGGCTACCAGGGCACGAATCTCCGGCAGGTCCCGGCCGACCTGACCAGCCGGGTGCCCACGGCCGCGATGCTGGCCGGCGACTTCACCGCGCTGGCCTCCCCGGCGTGCAACGGCGGCCGCGCGATCGCCCTGCGCGCGCCGTTCGTGAACAACCGGATCGATCCGGCCCTCTTCAGTCCGGCCGCCATCAACCTCGCGAAACGATTGCCGCCAGCCGGCGCCGACCCCTGCGGGGACATCACCTACAGCCGGGCGGACGACAGCGACGAGTGGCAGGCGGTCGGGCGCGTCGATTACCAGCTTGGCGCCGATCACTCGATGTTCGGGCGCTACATGGCCACCTCCTACGTGAAGCCTTCGGCATTCGAGGCGTCGGGCAATGTGCTGACGACGACATCGGCGGGCCTCGACAACCTGGCGCAGTCGGTCACCGCCGGCCAGACGCTGGTGCCGCACTCGAACATGGTCAACGCGCTTCGCGTGGCCTTCAACCGGACGTCGGTTCATCGCGCGAGCCCGGACTTCTTCGAAGCACACGACATCGGGTCAAAGCTGTACAACTACTCGCCGGCGCGTCAGCTCAGCGTCGCCGTCACGGGCGGCTTCACGCTGATGGGACAGACGCAGGCCGTCGGTCTCTTTGACACCAATTCGTACCAGGTCAACGACGACCTGACGCTGGTGAAGGGCAATCACCAGCTGGCCGTCGGCGCCAACGTCGCCTACTGGAAGATGGATTTCGTCACCCACGCGCGCTCCGGCGGCGGCTTCACGTTCAACGGCCAGATTTTCGGGCTGGGGATGGCCGACTTCCTGATGGGGCGCGTGCAGCAGCTCGAACACGGCGGCCCGGTCTACCTGCCGATGGACATGTGGTACCTCGGCACCTACGCGCAGGATACGTGGCGCGCGTCGCCGCGCGTGACCGTCAACGCCGGTGTTCGCTGGGAGCCGTACTTCGGGCAGCGCGTGCTCAGGGACCACGCGCCAATCAACTTCAGCCTCGACAACTTCCGCAACAACGTGCGCAGCACGATCTTCAACAACGCGCCCGCGGGCCCGCTGTTCCACGGGGACCCCGGGTTCGAGTCCGGCAAGACGGGGTTGAATACGCAGTGGTGGAATTTCTCTCCGCGGGTAGGTGTCGCGTGGGACGTGACCGGCGACGGCCGCATGTCCATCCGGTCGTCCTACGGGCTGGGGTACGACTTCCAGTCGGGTGAGTACCACCAGCCGACGGTTCAGAACTCGCCGTTCGGCCAGGGCACGCTGCTCGAAGACCCCGCGGGAGGCATGGACGATCCGTATCGAAGCCTCGGCGGCGACCCGCATCCGCTCACCACCAACCCAGACACGCCGTTTCTCCCGTACCAGTCGTACGCGGTCGTGGATCCCGATATCAACTCCCCGCGTGTCCAGTCCTGGAATGTCACCGTCGAGCGGCAGCTCGGCACGGGCTACGCCGTGTCGGCGAGTTATCTCGGCAGCTACTCGGATCACCTCTGGTGGACGCTGCCGCTGAACCCCGGTGCCTACATGGGCATGGGGCCCTGCACCCTGCTGGGGGTCGCGTATCCGGTGTGTACGACAACCGGCAACATCGGTCCCCGCCGCCGTTTATCCCTGTCGGGTGAAAACCCCGCGGCGGCCGCCAAGATCGGCGTACTCGACCTCTTCACGGACATCAGCTCGCAGGAGTACCGCGGTCTCAAGCTCACGTTCCAGCGCCGCAGCCCCGGCGGCGTGAGCTTGAATGGCAACTACACGCTGTCCCGCTGCTATGGCGATCTCACCAGCGGCGGTTTCCTGCAGGCGGCGGCCGGTTTCACCGATCCCGACCATCCCGAGGCAGACCGCGGTTATTGCGACCAGGATCGAACGCACCTGGCATCGCTGACGATCGGCGTCCAGACGCCGGAGATCGGCGCGGGCGGGCTCAGCGCCGTCATCTCCAACTGGCGCGCGTCAACGATCGTCAGCGCGCGTTCCGGCAGCCGCCTGAACGTGACGAGCGGCCGCGATGGCGCTTTCAACGGCCAGTCCGGACAGCGCGCCAACCAGATCAGCGACGAGGTCTACGGCGGCACGCTGAACAGCTATCTCAATGCCACCGCGTTTGCGCAGCCGGCATCGGGAACCCTGGGAGACTACGTCCGCCATTCGCTGGTCGGCCCCGCTTTCTGGAGCATCGATCTGGCCTTGTCGCGAATCCTCTCGCTCGCCCCGGGCCACAACCTGGAACTGCGCGCCGAAGCATTCAACCTCCTGAACCACTTCAACTGGGGCAATCCAGGCACGAACCTGGGCGCCGGTACGTTCGGCCGTATCCAGTCGCAGTCGGGCGCGCCCCGCATCATGCAGTTCGGCGTGAAATTTGGTTTCTGAGAGGCAAACTCCCAACTCCCAACTCCCAGTTCCCAAAGCGTCAAGGCTTGGGAGTTGGGGCTTGGGAGTTGGGAGTTGGGAAATGAGGCGTTACTGATCGGTCGCCGCGGAGCCGCTGAAGACCTTGCGGCCGTCGGCGAGCGTCAAGGTCCCGCCGTAGGCCTTGTTGGTCCCGTTCCTCGCCGGCGACGAATTGACCACCGTCACGGCGTCGCCGATCTTCAGGTCGTCCTTGCGCCAGCCGTTGCGATAGAGCTGGTTCGGCGTGGACGCCTCGAAGGCCCAGTTGACGGCGGTGCCGGATGGATCGGCCACGTCGAGGTAGTAGAAGACGTGCGGGTTCTTCCACTCGACCTTCGTGACCGTGCCTTTCATCGTGATCTTCTTCGCCGTGTCGTACGCGGCGGACGCACTGTGGTGGGCCGACACCGCGACGAAACCGAAGAGCACCGCCAGGGACGCAGCCAGCAAGATTCGTCGTGTCATCGCAGCACCTCGCTCCGGAGAGATACCCCGACTCCGGAAGACACCCGATTGTAGCCTGAACTCGTGCCTACCGGCTGAGCCGCCTGAACTCCACGGGTCCGGCGGTGCGGGGCAGCCGCACGATATGAAACGGCGACGTGAGCACCTCGGCGACGATCGCATCGCGTGGCGGCTGACGCTCGAGATACTCGACCACCGTGCGGGTCCCCTCGGTTTTCGCAGCCGTGATCTCCACCGCGAACCCCGTCGTCGGCCGTGAGCCGAGGAACACCGCCACCACCGTCGACTGGTTGAAATCGACGGTGGGTGGCGTGCCTTCGCTCGCGTGCTGTGTCCAGAGTGCCTGCCATTCGGCGGCGGTCCGTACGATCGCCTGCCGGGACTCCTCGATATTCGACATGGCGCCTTGAGCCACGGTGCTCAACCCGGGGCCCTGCACCGCAGCGCTGAGTGCGGTGGTCACGAGAACGGCGGCCAGGACGCCGGTTGTGAAGGTCATGGCCGTTGCAGCCAGAACGTGTAGCTGCCGCTGCCGCTGTAGGATCGCACTATCCAGCGGTAGTAACCGATCGTTCCGCTGTAGGCAACCTGCTCGTCGGAGGTCACGCTCTCCGACCCTGCCACGGTCGCCCACCCGAAGCCATTCCACTTCTGGAGATAGAGATCGAAGTCGGCATTCGACGGTCCCCGGAGCCATCCACGGTGCGTCCCCGTCGGGCTGCTGAAGTAGAAGGTGCCGCCCGGCTGGATATCCGAGTCTCCAGTACCGGACAGACTGCCGGTGTACTTCTGGCAGCCCGTACACGGAGCGCCGCCGGCGATGACCGTCACTGACTGCGAGGCGACGGCCGTCTGGCCGGCCGTATCGGTCACCGTGAGACGCGCGGTGAACGTGCCGCCGCTGCCGTACGTGTGCGCGGTGGCGGCTCCGGCGCCGGCCAGGCCGTCGCCGAAGTTCCAGGCGTAACCGGTGATGCCGCGATCATCCGACGAGCCGCTACCGTCAAAGGTGCACGTCAGGCCGCTGCACGAAAACGTGAAGACGGCATTCGGCGGGGAATCCACCGGCGCGCCGCCGAAGACGGAGTAGAGGAGACGGTTCGGCGAGCCCACGCCGATGCCGGAGAGCTTGTTGACACTCGCGTTGTCGACCACTGCCGCGTGCACCGTGGCCGCCGGCGCCGCCGGATTGGTGGCCAGGTAGAGCGCCGCCGCGCCGGCAACATGTGGCGACGCCATTGACGTGCCGCTGATGGTGCTGATGGCGGTGTCGCTCGTCGACCAGGAAGACGTGATGCTCGAGCCGGGCGCGAAGAGGTCGACGCAGGTGCCGAAGTTCGAGAACGACGACCGCGCATCGGTGTTCGTCGAGCTGCCGACGGTGAGCGCCTGCGACACCCGCGACGGCGAGGAATTGCAGGCGTTGGCGTTGCTGTTGCCGGCCGCGACCGCGTAGGTCACACCCGACGCGACCGAGTTGCGCACGGCATCGTCGAGTGCCGTGGATGCGCCGCCGCCCAGGCTCATATTTGCCACGGCGGGCGACATGTGGTTGGCGGTCACCCAGTTCACCCCGGCGATGACGCCGGACGTCGTTCCAGACCCCATGCAGTTCAGTACTCGAACGGCATGCAGCGTCACACCCTTGGCCACGCCGTAGGTGGCGCCGCCGATGGTTCCGGAGACGTGCGTGCCGTGCCCGTTGCAGTCGTTGGTTCCGTTGCCGTCGACGACGGCGGTAAACCCGGTGCTCGACACCCGTCCACCGAACTCGGCGTGGGTCGATCGAATGCCGGTATCGATGACGTAGACGTGCACGCCCGTGGCGAAGGTGGAGTAGCTGTAGATGTTGTTTCGGGGCAGGTCGCGCTGATCGATGCGATCGAGGCCCCAGGTGGCGTTCAACTGATCGTCCACGATGAACCGTTCGCTGTCCTGCTCGACGTAGCGGACGCGCGGATTGCGGGCCAGTGCCGCCGCGGCTGTCGCCGACATCGTCAGGGCAAACCCCCGGATGGCGTGCTGGTACACGTGCTCGAGCCGTCCGCCATGCTGCCGGGTCAGCGCGTTCGCCACCTGCGGCACGTTGGCCATGGCGGTCTGCTGGTCGTTCAGGACGACGATGTACCGGCCCGGGATGGCACGCTCGGTGGTTTGCACCTCCTGCGCCGCCGCCGCACTCGCCAGCGCGAGCGCTATCACAGAGGCGGCCACACTCCGCGCAATTCGAGACATGGATCTGCTCCTTTCGACCGGGGTCAGGATCTCGAGGCGCAGCCAGCAGGGGGAGTGCGGCCGTCCGCGACCGGATGGACGCCAATACCCTACGCCGAAGACAGATGCTCCGCAATCGTCAGGGTATTGACATGCCAATGAGGTGCAGCGCCCGACGCAATGATGCCGCGGTGCACAGAACTGCGCTGATGAAAGCGAGGCGGGCGTGTTGCGCGATCGCAGACGTGGACCGACGGACTGGCCGAAGGCGGCCAGTCCGTCTGCTTACTTCGATCGGCCCGCCGGTCCCTGTGCCAGCATGGGGATCCGGTGGACCGTTCGTCCCGCCATCGGCCGTCCGTGCGCGTCGGTCGGTGTCTGCACCACCACGTAGAGCGTCTTCCGGTCGGGGCCCGCGAACGCCTGCCCGGTTGGACGGCCCGGTGGCGTCGGGATCACACCCAGGTATTTCCCGTCGCGGTTGTAGATCTGCACGCCGGGACCGGCCGCGACATACAGGTTGCCGGCGGTGTCGACGGCGAGGCCGTCGGCCTGTCCCCCTTTTTCAAGCTTCGTGAATTCGCGCTGGTTCGTCAGCTTGCCCGGCGCCGCCACGTCGAAGACGACGATCGAGGCGTCGTTGGTGACGTAGAGGCGCTTGTCGTCTTCACTGAGCAGGATGCCGTTGCCGCGCACGTTCTCGCCGACCAGCGCGATCCTGCCGCTCGGGCTCGCGTAGTACACCAGCTGCTGGGTGAAATACGCGCCGCCGGTGCCGTCCGCGCTCAAGTCGCTGGGACGGCCCATCATCGCGGTACCGTCGGCGAGCGTGTCCCACATTTTCTGTTCCGGAAGCAGCATCGAGACGCCCGACGTCTTTGGCGCGGACGCCTGCGTCACCGCGGGCGTGTTGGCCTGCGCCATCCGCCGCACCGCAAAGAGACGGCCCTGCCGATCGATCGACAGCGATCCCACGGCGACGCCGGCGAGATACACCGAAGCCCGGTCGTCCTTGTCGATCTTGAGGACCGCGTTGTTGTCTTCCTGGCTCGCCAGCAGGCTGCCATCGGCGGCGGCGACAATGCCGTCGACGTTGTTGCCGACGGTCTGGAACACCTGGGTGAATCGCGCGCCGGCGGCAATGATCCCCGGGATCGCCGTGATCGCGGCGTCACCCTGTGCCTGTCCGAACCCGGGCGCCGATGTGATGACCAGGCACACCGCAACCCCCATCACTGCCTTCGCGTTCATAAGCACTCCTGTGAGAATCGGTGCTACCGACCGGCGCCCGCCGCCGCGAGCCTGAACGTGTATCTTACGGTGTCGTGGCCGTTCTGCACGTTGAAGACCGCCGGCCCCTCGTCGCGCACGGGAAAAGTCTCGACCTTCCGCGAGGTCACGTCAATCTCGTTGAACTTGGCGATGACGCGGTAGTTGCCGCCGTCTGCGTCGAGGATTGCCACTGACCCCTGGATGTTCGTGTTTCGCTGATCGGCGTTGGCGAAGTCGACGGTAACCTCGTACTCCCCCTGGCGCAGATCGACGACATAGTACGCGTCCTGGTCGAGATCGAGGACTCCGCTCTTCTGTTCACCAAGCGAGATCGACTCGGGCACGACGGTGCCGAATAGCGGCACGAACTCCACGGCGGATGCCGGCCGGACGCTCAGCCAGAAATCTGCCGGCACGCCGCCGTTCAACAGTCTCAACCCGGCCCGCACGGGCTGCCGCGTCGACCAGGTAGCGGTCTGCCGGGCGCCGACATCGAGCTCGTTGAAAACGATGACGCGGTCCTGCAACACGGCGCCGCGATCGTCGAGCACCGAGATCCGGCTTTGCAGGTTGCTCGACCGGTTATCGGTCCGCCGCATGTCGGCGACGATTTTCAGGTCGCTGACCAGTTCCGGCAGCTGCAGGTAGTACTCCTCGTTCGGGCCGAGACTGATCTTCTGGATGGTCCCCGGTGTCAGGGCCGCCGGGTTGTCAGCGCTCGTCTCGGCTGGCGGTGCGTTGACGACCCGCATCTCGTCCACCCCCGGCGCTCCACCCGCCACCACCCTCCAGATGCCGTACCCGGCGCCGCCGGCGATCACAATCCCCACTGCGGCGGCGATCCATCGCCAGTCACGCGCGTCTCGCCGGACGTGCACCGGCGGCGTCGGCGGCTGCGCCGGCTCTCGTCGCGGCTCGATCGGAGCGGCGCCCTGTCTCTTGGCGGCGATGCCGTCGCACAGGGCCTGGAATTCCGGGTCCGCGGGGTCGCCGGTCCATCGGGTCAAGTCGGCCGCCTGCCGGCGGCGGAACTCGAGCGGCTGCTTGACGTTCTCGATCAGCGCCGGCACCAGGACCTCGCGTTCGGAGGCCAGGCCCGCTTCGTTCCGCACCCACTCTGAGTTGATTGAATGCGCCGACCAGAGGACGACGACGCTGCTGGCCGCCTCGAGCTGCTGCTCGATGGTCAGGTCGAACTTCTCGCCCGCGACGATCTTGCGATCCCACCAGACCGACCAGCCGCGATCCTGGAGCGCTTCAGCCAGTTGCCGCGCGCGGTCCCGATCCTCGCGCGCGTAGCTGAGGAACACGTCAGGCATGGTGGCGCACGGCGGCCGACGCGATCAGCGATTCGAGGACTTCGGGCTCTGCAGGCTTGGTGACGTGACGGTCGAAGCCCGCCTCGTACGCGCGCCGCTGGTCGTCTTCCTGCCCGAAGCCCGTGAGCGCAACCAGGATGACGCGCCCTCCCATCGCCGCGCGGATGCGGCGAGCGGCCTCGTAGCCGTCCATGCGGGGCATGCCGATGTCGAGCAGCGCGATCTGCGGGTCGAATGCCTGCGCCAGCTCCACCGCCTCGACGCCGTCGGCGGCAACCCGGACGTCGTGGCCCATGAACTGGATCATCAGGCGCATCATTTCAGCGGCGTCGGGGATGTCCTCGGCCACCAGCACCCGGCACGACGGCGCGCTGGCCCGCCCATGGGCCGCGGTCCGCTTCTGCTCGTCGGCCGCCGTGACCATCGGCAGGCGGACGAGGAAGGTCGTCCCCTTGCCCGGGCCGCCGCTTCGAGCTTCGATGCGGCCCTCGTGCAGCTCGATCAGGCGTCTCGCCAGCGTCAGCCCGATTCCCAGCCCGCTGCGCGTTCGGGTCAGGCCCTGCTCGATCTGGTTGAACATTTCGAAGATCCTGGGCAGAGCCGAGGGCTCGATGCCGATGCCGGTGTCGCTGACTTCAATGACGGCCTCGTCCGCGTCGACCTGCGCCGAGACGGTAATGCGGCCGCCGCGATCGGTGTACTTGACGGCGTTGTTCAGCAGGTTGGCAAACGCCTGCGCCAGCCGTGTGAAGTCGCCGAACACCCACAGGCCGGTGTCCGGCAGGTCCATGACGATCGAGTGGCCGGCGGCGTCGCTGAGCGGCTGGATCGTCTCCACCGCGCTGCGCAGCACGTTGCGGAGGTCGGTCCTGTCACGGCGCAGCTCGATCCGGTTCCGCGTGATGCGCGAGACGTCGAGCAGGTCGTCGGTCAGCCGGACCAGCTGCTGGAGCTGGCGCTCCATGATCGCGAGCGCCCGCTCGTTCAGCGCATGATCGGCGCCGGCGCGGCGCATCAACTCGAGCGCGTTGCGGATCGGCGCGAGCGGATTGCGCAGTTCGTGAGAGAGGGTAGCGAGGAACTCGTCCTTGCGCCGATCCGCCTCGCGCAGGACGTCTTCGATCTGCTTCCGCTCGGTCATGTCCACGCACACGCTGACGCAGCCGCAGACCCTGCCCTGGCGGTCGTAGAGCGGTTCGACGTCGTTCTGGACGTACAGCACCGACCCGTCGGCCCTGACAATCTCGATCTCGTTGGCGAGGTGGGTGCGGTGCGCCACCGCGTACTGCATCGGCAGATCGCCCGGCGGGATGTCGCGTCCGTTGCGCTGGATGCGATAGGCCGCCTGCTCGCCGACCGGCGGCGTCATCGAGATGTTATTGGCCGGCTCGACGTGCAGCAGACGCGCAAGGGCGTCGTTCGCGGTGATCAACCGGCAGTCCGGATCGTGAGCGACGGCGATTGGAACAGGCGCTCGCGCAACGAGGTCGGCGAGCGAACGAAGCCGCGCCCGCAGTTCGTCGGGCGTGGCGTCGTCGGGCGGCTCGAATAACGTGGCCAGGCTCGACATCAAGGGTCCCGGGGAGAGGATGAGTATTATGCGTCAATGGACTCGATTACCGGCGAACTCTTCAGCGTCCCAGGCACCACTCAGACTTTAGTCGTAGTGGTGCGAATGATGGCCGCCGGGCTGCTCGGTGCGGTGATCGGAACTGAGCGCGAACTGGAAGGGAAGGCGGCTGGCCTGCGCACGCACATGCTGGTCGCCCTTGGCGCCGCGCTCTTCGTGATTGCACCCCGTGAAGCCGGACTTCGCGGCGGCGAGATCGCGAGCGTCGTCCAGGGCGTGGCCGCGGGCATCGGCTTCATCGGCGCGGGCACGATCCTGAAGATGGCCGACCGCCAGCAGATCAAGGGACTGACGACCGCCGCCAGCATCTGGATGACGGCGGCGATCGGCATCGCCGCCGGCCTCGGCCCGCTGTGGGTGCCGGTGCTGGCCGCGGCGTGCGCCTGGGTAATCCTCGAGGTATTGGGGCGGATAGAGAGCAGGAGGTCGCCGGACCGCAGGTAGCGATCCGGCAACAGGGTGTTTACCTCCCGGCCTGGCCGGGATCCCGGAACCCCTTGTTATAGCCTTCGACTTCGTTCATGGGTGCGCAGATGCCCTCGGTGACGCCCGCATACAGGCCCGACCATCCGAAGTAGGTCATGCGCGCAGCCGGGACGCGCTTGTACAGCTTCTTGTTACCCACCCAGGGCGTTGTGTAGTACTCGGGATCGTGCAGCGTCAGCTGCATCTCCAGCGTGTTCGAGTCGAGCCGGCGCCACGTTTCCTCGATGCGCGCGTGAAAGCTCTTGGGGTTGCCGGCGTTGTCGAGCCAGGCGCGTTCCTCGAGGCCGACGGTGTTGACGACGAGGGTGTTGGCATTCCAGGTCGCGACGGAGTGTCCGTACCAAGCCGGCCCGATATTCTCGAGATTCTCGCCGGCGGGCAACGCGCGGCCATCGGTCCAGAGGAACCGGGTGCGGTGCTCCCACTGGAAGAACTGGATGACGCGGTCGGACGTCACCACGAATTCCATCGGCTCGTCGTCGTTCATCAAGCGCGGGAAACCCATCGGGTTGCACGTGTACCACGGCGCGTTGCCGATGCCCCCGTTCCGGTCAGCCACGCGACCGGCCTTGGCCGCAACGCCCGCCGGGGTCAGCGGCGGCGCCGGCGTACCCAGCGTGTGGTCGTTCCTGGTCAGCATCCAGATGCCCGACAGGTCGCGCGCATCGAAATTCGTGTCGCCGCGGTTGGCGTCGATCGCCTTGATCGTTTCTTCCCGGAACCCCTGCGCGGATGCGGTCACGGACGGCGCGAGGCAGAACAGCAGGAGGGCGAGGCGGGCGCTGCGCATGGCTGGCATCTCCTTCAGTTCACCGGGTTGGCGCCGGTTTCGCGCGACATGATTTCCGAGCCGTCGGCGAGGACGACCTTCACGACGATCGCGGTCGGCGCGCCGTTCGCGGCAGGGTTGACGATCGCGGTGATCTCCTGGCCGACTTTGAGCGTGTTCCGGTTATAGCCCGCCTGGGCGAGCTGGCTCACGCCCGCATTCTCGAATCCCCAGGTGACGCTCTTGCCGGCGTCGTCTTTGACGTCCATGTAGATGACGACGTGCGGATTGCGCCAGTCCACGCGGGAGACGACGCCCTTGAGCGTGACGCGCTTGTTCATGTCGTAGGTGGACCCGCGGCCATGGTGCGCGTCGAGCGCAGGTGAGAGGGTCGTGATCAGCGACAGCAGGACGGCGGCGTGCAGGAACTTGTGCATGAGATGCGTCCCCCGGTAGAAGTGACGTCCGAGATGGTAGGGGCCGCGGCCCGCGGTGTCAACGGGCCAGACACGACAAGGGCCGGGATTGCTCCCGGCCCTTGTTGACGTTGGAATGACCGCGCGCTCTTACCAGCGCGACTCGCGACGCTGACGTCCGCCACCGCCGCCCGCGAAGCCGCCGCTGCGCTGTTCCTGCGGCTTTGCCTCGTTCACGGTCAGCCGGCGTCCTTCGAATTCGTGCTGATCGAGTTTCTCGCACGCGGCGCGCCCGGCGGCGCCGTCCGCCATTTCGACGAAACCGAAGCCGCGCGATTGACCGGTGGCGTGATCGCGGATCAGCTTGACCGACGCGACGTCGCCAATCGGGGCGAAGAGCGCCTCGAGCTGCTGCTCATCGGTATGGAACGACAGATTGCCTACATAGAGTCTCATGACACATCCAGTTGAAAAAGTTGGAGGCTGCTGGCTTGGAAACTTCTGGAGCGTGCAACTAGGAGACTGACGCAGGCAGAACAAACTCGGCGGGATCCAACGTGACGGTGCAGTATAGCACGCGTCCGCACGTGCGCGCCGTGACGCGATCAGCGGCGCCGGTGAAACGACAGCAGCCGGGCCTGGTTCCAGATTTCGCCGCACCCGTGGCACCGCCAGTAGGTGCGATCCGTGACCGATTTGCTGCTGGTGGTCACCTGCACCGATCGGCAGAAGGGACAGACCGGCTTTTCAGGCGCGGCGCCGGGAGCGGGCGCGGCCGGGTGATTCATCATGGGGGATCTCAGAGCTGCCACCCGCATTGCCTGGCGGTAACCGGCGCCTCGTCTTCCGTGCGCACGACGCGGCCGCCAGCGACTTCCATCTGCGCCATCGTGGCGGCCCCGTGCGGGCCGTCAAGACGCGGTACGCTGCCGGCAAGCAGCTGCTGCGCTCTGAGGGAGGCGACAACGACGAATTCGAATGGATTGACGTCGACTGGTCGAATGACCATCGGGTTCCTCCGGGCTCTGCCCTTGGGCGATGCCATGGTGAGGAACCCGCGGGATTGCGGGAGGCTCAGAACAGCTACGAGTACCTTAGCACGGAAGGGCTGGACGGCCCTGCGGAGATGCCGCGGCTCGCACGGCCTCCTCGGTCTCGGCGCGCGCCGCTGCCAGGCGCCCGATGTGCTCCATCAGGTCGCCGAGCGGCTGCGGTTTGTAAAACAAGTGCGCAGCATTGCGCTGGATCAACGCGTCCTGATCCCGGGTCACGGCCCCCGAGCCGGTCAGGATCAACACCGGCGTCGAGCGGTGGCGGGGGTTCACACGCAGCATCGCCAGCAGTTCGAGGCCGGACTGGGTGCCGAGGTGAAGGTCGATGATCACGGCGCTGAGGGCGTGATCATCCGCGAATGCCACGGCGTCGGCGATCGATCCAGCCTCGACGGCCCTGAACCGGTTCAGGCCGAGCGCGCGCGTCAGCATCCGGCGGATGCCGGGATTGTCGTCCACGACCAGGACATAGCGGGCGTCCGTGGCCGCCTCGACGACCGCGGGGTTCGCCGCCGCGCCCCCGAGTGCTTCACCCCACTGCATGCCCTGTGAATGGCAAGGGGCGCGCCGAGGGCCGTCTGGCACCGGGTGTCATGTCGTGCACGTCGGAGTCGCGGTTTATGCGCCCGGGATGTGACGGTTTGCCGACGCTGTCCCCGGCACGCCGGCCGCTACGACGGCACTTTACGGCCGGCGTCGACGCGTCCGGCGATGAACGCGCCGTCCGCGATGACGCATCGAGGCGCGTCGATATCCCCGGTGACCGATCCGGTCGCGTGAAGGTCGACTCGCTCTCCGGCCTTGACGTTCCCTGTGACCGCCCCGCTGATCGTGATGCGCCGCGCGGACAGGTTCGCCGAGACCGCCCCGTCGGGACCAATCGACAGGTGATGATCGCTGACCTCGATTGATCCATCCACCCGTCCGTCGATGACCAGATCCTCGGTGCTGATGAGCTTGCCCTCGATATGCACCCCGGGACCCACCCATGCCACCTTCCGCCGCTCGTTAGGCGGCGCCGCCGTCTCGTTTGCCATGCGCGTATAGCCTACGACAGGACGCCTGCTTCGCCGGTACTGGTAACCTTCGGAGTCTATGAAATTTGTTCTGACGATCCTTGCTGTTGCGGTGGTCTCGCTCGGCGCTGTGGCCTGCGGCGGCGATTCAGGCACCTCTCCCACGATTCTCCCCGGCGCGCCATTCTCGACGACCGATGTTCGCGTGGGCACCGGCGCGGACGCGACCGCAGGCCGTCGAGTGACGGTCAACTACACCGGGTGGATCTACGATCCCGCGCGTCCCGAGAACAAGGGGCAGCAGTTCGACACGTCGGTGGGTGCCGGCCGCCAGCCGTATTTGTTCACACTCGGCACCGGAATGGTGATTCGCGGATTCGACCAGGGCGTGATCGGGATGAAGGTGGGAGGCCTGCGGCGCGTGACGATTCCGCCGGACCTGGCCTATGGATCGGCGGGGTCGGGCGGAGTCATTCCGCCCAACGCCACGCTCGTGTTCGATATCGAATTGCTCGAAGTGTCGTAGGTCGCGTTACTGCGCGCCGCCGCGTCCGCCGCCTCTTCCGCCGCGGCCGGGGGCGGCATTGCCGCCGGCCGCACCGGGCTGGTTGCGGCGGATGGTGATCGGCGGCACGCGATTCGAATAGATCTCGTCGTACCGCACCCGGCCTCCCGTCTCGGTCTGGAAGCCAAGGTTCTGCTGGAAGATGCCCTGCGCCGGCGCGTTGGCGGGCACCGTCGCGTCCACGATGTACAGCCGGTTCTCGTGCAGGTAGATCGACACGTAGGTCTTGGTGGTGTCGGCGTTGATCAACTGCAGTTGGTGGCCCGAGACCAGATCGATGTAGTGCCAGGCGTCGTAGGTGACCTTGGCTCCGGGCCGGGTGCGATACAGCTTGGTCGCGGCGTATTGCACCGACGCCAGAATGTCCATCTGCCAGTAGCGCGGGTCGTCAAACGACGGGGCCTTGTCAAGCTTTGAGTGAATCGCTTCGGCATCCCGGTAGTCGATCACGGTCACCGAATACTTGTTGGGGCCCTGCTGCACGGAGTAGACGCGCCCGGGGAACACTGCGCCATACTCGGACGGCCAGGTAATCGTCTGGACCGTTGGTTTCCCAGGGAACACGATGCTGAACTTGTCCTCGGGACTCGCGAATTCCATCCAATCCTCCTGCGCGGAGGCGAGGACGGGGAGGCATAAGAGAAGGGCGACAACGACGAACTGAATGCGGCGCATGATTTTGTCCTTCCGGCGTGGAAACCCACCTAATATGCCAGAAAACACCTGAGCGGCGCCACAACGTCGGCTGCCGCTATAATCCCGCGGCATGAGGCCATTCATCACTCCATTTACTCTGTCTACTCTGTGCGTCGCGGTGGTCTGCGGTATCCCGGCGTCCGCGCAGCAATCCTCGCCGACGATGAACCAGGAGCCGCATCATCAGCGGCTGACCTACGTCCGCCACATGCGCGTGTTCGAGCTGAAGCTGGCGCCCGGCGAATCGACGTCCGATTACATCCTCGACCACGACGGGGCGATCCTCGCGTTGACCGACGCCACTGTGCGCCTGCACCGCGGCGGCACTGCCGGCGAGCCGCGCCCGGTTGCGGCGGGGCGAGCCGACCTCGGCCAGTTCACCGGTGAACCGGTGACCCAGCGGCTCGAGAACGCCGGCACCGCGCCGCTGCGCGCGGTCGTCGTGGAAAACCTGCGCGACAAGGGCTGGATGACGCCGCCGGCGCTGATGGCGCCCGGCACCACGCTTCAGACCGAGAATCGAGGGTTCGCCGTCTACGACATGCGCCTCAGCCCCTCGACCAGGACGATCGCCCATACGCACCAGAATCCGAGCTTCATCTTCATCATGTCGGGCACCGTCATGGCGCAGGGGGGAGGCGGCGAATTCGAGTTCCCGCTGGAGCAGGGGCGGACGTGGTGGTTTCCGAGTTCAGGTGCCGATCAGCCGCACACGCTGACGCTCGCGGACGGCGCGACCGAGGCGCACGTGATTTGCGTCGAAACCAAATAGGACAAGGCACAAGTCACAAGGCTCAAGTCACAAGTCACAAATCAGTTTGTGACTTGTGACTTGCGAGCAGCCGCGTCAGCGGCTGCTGGTCGTGGTAGCTGGCGACTTCTGGATGGTCACCAGGCCGATGCGGTTGCTGCTGCTCTGGTGAATCACCAGGTTGCCATCCGGCGTGGCGCGCATGTGCCGGATGATGCCGTAACCTGACGGAATCGCCCAGCTCTGGAACTTCTCGGTCTTCGGGTCGAAGCGCACGAGTGCATCGGGCCGGCGCCGCGACTCGTTGTACCAGATGATGTCGTCGACGACTTCGATCGCGTAAGGGTGCGTATCGGCTCCACTCGGCGACGGCCACTCTTTCACCTCGCCGGTCTTCGGGTTGAGGCGGCCCAGCGCGCCGAGCCCTGAGTTCACGAACCACACCATGTCGTCGCTCGTAATCGCGAGACGGCGCACCGTCGTGCCCGGCCGCGGCAGCCTGTACTCCTTGATGGCCATCGTCACGGGATCGACTTCCGCGACTCCGTTGGATCCGTTGTAGGACACCCACACGCGACCCTGGGAGTTGACCTTGATGCCGTAGGGCAGCGCCCGCGCCGTCGGCACGGGGACCAGCTTGATCTCACCGGTCGTGGTGTTCATGCGGCCGATCATGTTGCTCTGCTGCAGCGTGAAGAAGAGCGTCGTCCCGTCGTTCAGCCAGATTGGCGTATGCGGATCGCGCGCGTTCGGGTCGGGCATCTTGTGGATCGTGATCTCGCCCGTGGCGGGATTCAGCCTGCCGATCGTCCCGTTGCCGTTGCCCATGTACCAGATGTTGCCGGCGCGGTCGTTGATGATGCTGTGCGGGTGCGCCTCGGTCTCGAGCTTCCATTCCTTCATCTCGCCCGTGCGTGGATTCAGGCGGCCGATGACGCTGGCGAACTGGCCTGTCCAGTAGATCGTGCCGTCCGCGAGCTGGAGCGGATCCCGCGCGCGCTGGCCGAGGGTCGGCGCGATCCATTCCTTGAATGTGATCTGTACCGGCCCGGATATCAGGACGGGCTCGCGCCCCGGCTTCGGCGGGAAATGCGACGCGAGATACTGCGTGATGGTGGCTCGCTGCGGATCGGGCAGCTTCACCATCGTGCTGATCAGGTCCTGCCACCGTTCTGCCGTATAGCCGGTGGAGCCGGTGATCATGTTGACGCCATGACACGAGCTGCAGAGGCCCTGCACCATTTCCTTGCCGGCGCCGTCGGGCAGCGCCGCCGCCTGCTGGCCGCGGCCACCGCCCTGGCGGCCCTGCCCCTGTCCATGGACAGCCACGGTTACCACCAGGCACAACACTGCTGCGGTCAGACTAAGAGTTGAAAGACGGGACATATGTGTCCTCCGTGAAATACGGAGCGAATGGTAGCACTACCCGCGTGCGGGCTGCTCAGCGTTGAGGACGCGGCGGAGGTCGGCCACCCCGAACGGTTTTGGCAGGACGCCGTTGAACCCGTAGTCGCGGAAATGCGCGAGTACCGAGTCATCCGTATAGCCGCTGGTGACGTAGACGGTGACGTTTGGCCGGATGTTCCGGATGTGGCCGACGCACTCGGCGCCGCCCATCCCGCCCGCGACCGTCAAATCCAGAATGACGACGTCGAACGGCTCACCTCGATCCTCGGCGGCGCGGAACCGTTCAATCGCCAGCTCGCCTGACGGCGTCGCTTCCGTGAAATACCCGAGCGACTGCAACATCTCCTGCGCCACCTCCGACACCATCTCGTCGTCGTCCATGAGCAGTACGCGACCGCCGGTGCGCCGTACGACCGTGGCTGGCTGCACCGGTTCGGGGACGACCGGCCGCGCAGACGCGGGGAGGAGGATCGTGAAGCACGCGCCTTCCCCGGGCTGCGATTCGACGGTGATCGCCCCGCCGTGGGCGTGGACGATCGAGTAGGTGATGGCCAGCCCGAGCCCCGATCCGAATTCCTTGGTCGTGAAATAGGGATCGAAGATGCGATCGAGCTTGTCGGCCGGAATGCCGTGTCCCTGGTCCTGTACCGAGAGGCGGACGTAGCGGCCAGGCGCCACGCCCGTCATGGCGAGCGACGCGTCTTCGCCCAGTTCCGCGTTCGCCAGCGACACATCGACGACTCCGCCTCGAGGCATGGCCTGCAGCGCGTTGAGCACCAGGTTGTGCACCACCTGGCCGATCTGATCGAGATCCACGTCGGCGGCCCAGAGGTTGTCGTCGATGGTGAATCGCGGCGCGACCGGCGATCCGCTCAGGGCGAAGCGGCTGCATTCGACGACCAGTTCGCGGACGGAGGACGTGGTCTTGATGGGCGCGCCCCCCTTGGCAAACGTCAGGAGCTGGCTGGTGACGCCGCGCGCGCGGGCACAGGCGGCGGATGCGTGGTTCAGCCGGGTGGCCAGCGCGGTCTCGTCGGGCCGCACGAGCGACTCCGCCAGCGACAGGTTGCCGACGATGCCCATGAGGATGTTGTTGACGTCGTGGGCGAGGCCGCCGGCCAGCACGCCGATCGATTGCAGGTGCGCCGCTTTGGCGCGCTCGTGCTCGGCGCGGGCGATGTGGCTGATGTCGCGCAGCACCCAGACCGCGCCGGCGACTTCGCCGTCGGCATCGCGCGTCGGCGTGCCGGTGACTTCGACCAAAGGAATCGGGCCGTCGGTCGGCACTTCGTTGCGCAGCCGCACGACCGCGCCGTCCCAGAGGCGGCGGATGGCGTCTTCGGCGGGACCGCGGGCGATCCCGAGCGCCAGCAGCGTGGACATGATCGGGCGGTCGTCCAGCGGCGCGGAGGCGAGCGCCGAGAGCTTCCGCGCCTGATCGTTCATCAGGAGGAGGGCGCCGTCGCGGTCGACCGTCATGACGCCGTCACGGATCGTCTGGACGGTGACGATGAGGCGGGAACTTTCGAGGACCAGCCGTTCCTTCTCTTCCGCGAGCGCGGATTCCGACTGCGTGGCGCGATCGAGCGCCTTGGCCAGTTCGTTGGCGTGGCGCCGCTCCGCGTCAATCCGGCCGAGCGAGAGGTGATATGCGCGATACGAGACGTACAGCGGAACGAACGCGAGCGGCAGCAGGATGTATGCGCCGCTGGTGATGATGAGGCTGATCACGCCCGCGGCCGCGCCTGACAGGAAATAGCTCGGGCCGCTCCAGAAGAACTCCCGGTACCAGGCGCGGATCGGCGACTCGCGGTTGGTGAGGCCAACTGCGGTCGCCACGAGCCCGGTGTTGACCATGAAGTAGCCGGCGGAGACCGCCAGCAGCGGGACGAGGGTTGCGGTCAGCGTTGGATCGGCGACGCGGCCCTCGAGGGCGCCCCAGATCCAGCCGACCGCCTGCACCGTGATCGCAACCGAGGCGACGCTGAACGCCGCGCGGTAGAGCGGCTGCGATCGACGGACGCGCCACGTGCACTGGAACAGCACGCCGGTGGAGGCGGTGACCATCGCCACGTTCGGTCCGAGCGTCATCAGCGCGACGAGGTCGGCGGCGCACGCCATCGACATCGTCGACACCCCTTTGCCGAGCGGCAGCCGCAGCTTGAACGACGACAGCAGCAGCGACGAGCAGAGCAGCGCGATCGTCAGCGGGGGATTCGGATACGTGCGCGGCGTGAACCAGAAGAGGAGGGCCGTTCCGACCACGATGACGCAGCCGACGTACATCCCGACCCAGATCCGGCCTGCGGTCTTCGCGGCCGGGGCCGATGCGGGCACGGATCTCGGCGACCCGTGCGCGGCTGGGAGCGGCACCGTGTCTACTCCCACGCTGTTTCGGCCGATCCGATGACCGCTCCCGAGTGTTCCGCGCAGTGGCGCGCCGCCATTTTGGCGACGAGGCCGGGCGAGGCGCACGAGTTCTGGTTATCCTGTGTGAACCGCTTGGTGCGCGCGACGGCGGCGTTGACGTCGAGGGCGGGCAGCGCCGACACGAGGAGCAGTGATCGTGTGACGCGCATGGGGATTTGCGGCGCGGCAGCAAGGGCAGAGCCATGGGCGGCGTGTGCGCTTCTGGCGCAATTCCGCGATTCATTGGGGTTTTTGCGGTGAAGCCGGCCGGATTTCCGGTCGTCCAGACCGGACTTTCGACATTCGGAAGGAGTGAGCGTGGGGGATTCGATTGCGGCTCCGACGAGGGAGACGCTTGTGGCGCTGAGTCGATCAGTGACCACGGGACGGCTCCTGTCGGGCGTCGTGCATGAAGTCAACAACGCGCTGCTGGTCATCTCCGGCACCGTGGAACTGCTCGAGGGACAACCAGACCTGCCGGATGCCGTGGTTCGCGGGCTCGAGCGGCTGCGCCGGCAGAGCGCGCGCGCCGCGTCCGCGCTGGGGGACGTCACGTCGTTCACGCAGGCGTCGCTGCAGGATAAGACCGACGTGCAACTGCGCGAGCTCGCCCAGGCGGCCGTCGACCTCCGGCGGTTTGCCGCGACCCGCGCCGGCGTGTCGCTGCAGTACGACGCGGGAACCGATCCCTGCCTGGTGCGCGGCAACAGCGGATATCTCGAGCAGGCGATCCTCAATCTGATCATCAACGCCGAAACCGGCATGCGGGGTACGAAGGGCAAAGTCGTCATCGACGTCAGCATGCAGGACAACTGGGCCATCATTCGCGTGTCCGACGAGCGTCCGCGATCGCCGGGCGAGCCGGAGCGCGCGTTCCAGCCTTTCGATCACTCGCGGCCGGCGGCCGACATCAGCGGACTCGCATTGTTCGCCGCGCGCGCGATCGCCGAAGCGCACGGCGGCACCCTCCAGCTCGACGAACAGAACGCCTCGACGTCGTACGTGATTCGCGTGCCGAAGGGGTATTAATCGACGATCAGGACGCGACGCCTTCTTCGACGTTCAGCCGCTGCAGCTTGTCGATGAAGGTTGTCCGGCTCAGGTTCAGCAGCCGCGCGGCCTGCCGCTTGTTGCCTCCGGTCTTCTCGAGGCAGCGCATGATCAGGTCCCGTTCCAGCTTCTGCACGATCGAGCTGAAATCAATCCCCTCGTCCGGGATGGCGATCGCGGCATTGAAGCCGGTTTCCGTCGGCTTGCGGATCTCGTCGGGCAGCGCCTCGGGGCCGATCTCGTTGGCGGTGAGGCTCATGGCGACCGCATGCTCCATCGCGTTCTCGAACTGGCGGACGTTGCCGGGCCAGTGATACGCCATCAGCAGGCGCAGCGCTTCCTGGGTGAGCGGCTTCTGCTGGATGTTGTTTTCGCGGCACGACTTCTTGATCATGTGCTGCGCCAGGAGCGGGATGTCGCCGCGCCGCGCGCGCAGCGGCGGCAGCGTCACCGGGATGACGCTCAAGCGGTAGAAGAGATCTTCCCGGAACGTGCCGTCCTTGACGAGCTTCCGCAGGTCCGCGTTGGTCGCGGCGATCACGCGGATGTCGAGCTTCATCGGCTTCGAGTCGCCGACGCGCTCGACTTCGCGTTCCTGCAGCGCACGAAGCAGCTTGGCCTGGAGCGGCAGAGGCATCGACGACACTTCGTCGATGAAGAGCGTGCCGCGGTGCGCGAGCTCGAACCGGCCGACCCGCGCCGAGATGGCGCCGGTGAACGCCCCTTTCACGTGGCCGAAGAGCTCTGCTTCGACCAGCCCTTCCGGAATCGCGGCGGCGTTGAAGGCGACGAATCGCTGATCGGCGCGCGGCGAGTGATGGTGGATCGTCCGCGCCACGAGCTCCTTGCCGGTGCCGGTCTCACCCTGGATCAGGACCGTGCTGTTCATCGGCGACACCATTTCCAGTGTCTGGAAGAGCTGCTGCATCGTGCTGTCGCGGCCGACGAGGCTTTCGAAGCTGAAGCGTCCGCGCAGCTGGGCGCGCAGTTCGGCGTTCTCGACGCGCAGGCGCTGCTGATCGACCGCCGTCTCGAGCACGCGCGCGAGCTGTGAGAGCTGGAAGGGCTTGATCAGGAAGTCGATCGCGCCGCGCTTCATGGCCTCGACCGCCTCGGCGACGCCGCCAAAGCCCGTCATCACGACCGCTTTGATCTCAGGATAGCGGGCGACCGCCTCCTCGAGGACGGACATGCCGCTCGTGTCGGGGAGGTGGAGGTCGACCACGAGGCCGTCGTATGCGAAGGCCTCCAGCCGTTCCTTCGCGCTGGCCGCATCCGCCGACTGCGCGACGGCAAAGCCGGCGCTCTCGAGAGACTCGCAGAGCGTTTCTCTCAGATCCGCGTCATCTTCGACGATCAGGACGGAGGGCTGGCGGGTATTCGTCATGGCGCTAGTCGAGGGCCGACAGCGTGCCGAAATGGCGACACGCGCGACGCTGCAATCCTCAAATGTTCAGGAAGGCGCGGTAATTCGCGCCCTTCAGAGCATATCGGATCGTCGCCCCTTGTCGATTAGCCGACACCATGCCGGCCCAGGTGGGAGGGTCAGACCTAGGGTCAGACCAAGTGTCAGACCTGGGGTCAGACCGAGTGTCAGACCGTTGGTCCGACCCCAGGTCTGACCCTAGGTCTGACCCCGGTTAGAAGCGGAGGCCGAGGGCGATGCGGAGGGCGCGGCCGCCGTTCTGGCCAAGGAAGGGCTGCGGGAACTGGTTGTCCGCGGTCACCTGCCCAAAGCGGGGTCCCTTTATGTACGCCACCGGGATGCCGTTGGCGTCCAGGCCGCCGGCCGGGTCCGCCGTCACGGTGCGGTCCCACGCGATCTGCTTCTGGTTGTTCAGCGCGTTGTAGATCTCGAGCTTGGCCCAGGGGGCGACGGTTCGCCACACCGGAATCCGATAGGTCATCGCCAGGTCGACGACCCCGTAGCCCTTGAACTGGCCCGCTCCGCGCTCGCCAAAATACACAGTCTCGCGGACCAGCGGGTTGATGTCGTTGGCGGGGTAGCCGGGATTGCGCGCGAGCTGCGCCTGCGGAACCGGGATGCTCGCGGTGAGGCTGTACACCGTGCCCGAGTTCACCCGCCACAGCGGCGCGACGTCCACCGACCCGAATCGACCGAGCTGCTGCATCAACACGCCGTAGACGCGCAGCTTGTGCTGCTGATAGTTGTCGAGACGACCTTCCGGCATCAGCCGATCGAGCGCGGGCTCGAAGATCTCCGGGAAGTTGCCGTAGACCGATGGGATTCCCGGCTGGCTGGCGGCCTCGCCGGCGAAGCTGCCGCGATTCCGCAGCTGCACCGTGTAGTCACCGCCGAGCGTGAACCGATCGGCCGAGGCGAACGAACCCTCGAGGATGACGGCGGAGTAGCTGCGCGACGGATCGCTCGTGTTCCGCAGCAGCCGATTCGTCAGCTCGCCCACATTCGGCACCGTCGTCACGCCGGTCGACAGATCGGCGAAGTCCTCGACGAGGTTCGTCGTCTGACGCCAGACGTATGAGGCCTTGACGTGACCTCGATCACCCAGCGCCTGTCCAACCGCGGTCGTCGCTTCGCTCACGCGCGGCGCCGCGAGGTCGTCGGCGACGCGGATGTTCGCGGTGGGGATGTTGGCGTACACCACGCGGGAATAGTTGGCGACGTCGAAGCCCGGCGCAAAGTCCGCCCCCTGGCCCGCCGGGCCGCTATAGACGTAGTCGACCTCACTCGGGCGGCCGACGTTGGTATTGGTCGCGAACTGCGTCTGGCCGTAGCGGCCGCCATACATGCCGTAGGTGGCCCTTTCCAGCACATTGGGATCCTAAGCTTAGAATTCCACGTGGACAAGTTGTCGCG
>JADMIO010996575.1_pt1 | contig 63178 bp, 52 predicted proteins | sample 8958161 | NCBI WGS metagenome assembly JADMIO01 (sample SAMN16585339, study PRJNA669376) | soil metagenome | isolation source: Crop rotation soil | place: USA: Cullars Rotation, Alabama | collected 2011
CGCGACAACTTGTCCACGTGGAATTCTAAGCTTAGGATCCCAATGTGCTGGAAAGGTAAGCTCTCGCGACACGGTTGCGCGGTTGATGAAGATGCGCCGTCGCCAACCTGATAAGGCTCAAACCGTAGGGTTGCTGATTGCGGAAGATGAGCTCCAGATCCCGTTTGTCGAGGGAGCATGGCACATCGTATTTTGCGAAGTAGAAAGCACAATACCAAGTGGTGACCGCAGACTTTATGTTGCTCGAGTTCTGGCATCGCGTGTGAATAGTGCACTCGCGGAACAAAGGCCATTACTCTTCTCCGATGTTCAGGGAAATCAATCAGCGTCGCGCCCGCGAAAGCTTATTAGAAAAACGCTGATCGTTTCCGGCACTTTCGATCTTGCGAAAAAACTGCGTAATAAGTTACGCCCACCCGCAGCGCCTGACATTGCCCGTACTACATATGAAGTGGCTGGAGCGACGGAAGAAGAGATCGAGCGGATCAACCAATACGGTGTAGTCGATCGTAGTCGCATACTGAGACCAGCCGCGGCGCCGGCAACTGTGACGAAGAGAATTGGAGTCTGCGTCGTGGGCACCGGATGGGGCGGTGTTCACTGTCGATATCTCAAAATGGCTGGCCCATCAGTTCGACTCTTTGTTTGTGGGCGTAATCCTGAACGAACTGCACGACTCGCCCGCTCGGTGGGGGCGGAAGGAATGTTTACCGATCTCAGAACCGCTGCCGAAGACGAAAGAGTTCAGGGACTAACACTCGCGCTTCCGCATGATATTCACAGGCAGGCAGCAGAAACTGCAATGGCGGCGGGTAAGCATGTGCTGGTCGAGAAACCAATTGCCACTAACTTGATCGACGCTGACGCCATGATCGCTGCAGCGGATAAAGCCGGCACGATACTCATGGTTGCAGAAGACATGCACTTCCGGCCCGCAGTTCGTGAAGCCGTAGCCTGCATCAATCGAGGAGATGTCGGTGAGCCCTTATACCTGCTGGCGCATGCTGGTGGTATACGTCGTCCCACGGGATGGGCCGCCGAAAAGGATCGTATGGGAGGCGGTGTACTCATCGACATCGGAGTCCATTACATTCGCGGCCTGCGCCTGTTAATGGGTGAACCTGATCGCGTGTTTGCAACGCGGGCAATGCAGGTAAATACGAAGATGATGGGAGAAGACAGTGTCCAACTGTTATTCGAAAGTCGTTTCGGATGGCAGGCTCATATGCTGTTGACGTGGTCCAGTCAGCGCGGAGACATACCCGACCTTGTGCTGGCTGGTGATGACGGCACGCTACACTTGTGGCCCGGCCGGCCCTTCATCGATCACTATCCCGCGACTCCGCGTTTTCTCCCGCAAGCAATTTCCTATGTTCGTCCTTATTCGCTGCAGGAAAAGTTGTTTCGTCCCTGGATGAATCGAGTTCGGATACCGATCAAAGATCCGGACGTCACTGGCTATTTAGGTGAGATGAAGGAATTTATTGCCGCAGTCGCCGAAGGACGCCCGCCGGCATCGGTTGCTGATGATGGACGACGCGATCTGGAGATCGTCTTGCGCTCCTACGAAGCATTGGCCGCCGGGACCTGGGTCGACCTACAGTGCGTTCTATGATGGAGGAAGAATGTTTGAGCTGCGAAAGTCCAGAATCGAAATCCTCGCACTGATCTTCATCGTCCTTCTTGCCGTCGGGTTTCGCGCTTATCACCTGAATTACGACCTGCCCTTTCTTTACGATCAGGACGAACCAATGTTCGTTGAGCACACGCTGACGATGCTCAAGAACCATGATCCAAATCCTCACTGGTTTGGTCCTCCAGCAAGCACGACGATGTATTTGTTGGCATTGGTGTACGCGGGAGTATTTGCAGTAGGACGCGTGTTCGGCGTTTTTCACAGTGTCGAGGATTTCAAGAATCTGTATTACGCAGATCCTTCGGTCTTCTATCTGAGCGGACGCATCGTCAGTTTGGTTTTTGGTGTTGCGACGGTCGCACTACTCTACAAAATCGGCAAACGAATGTTCGGACCTACAGCCGGCTTGTTAGCAGCCGCGGTGGTCGCGTTGAGTCCTCCACACATTTCCCTCTCGCAACAGGTGCGAATGGATGTGCAGATGGTCTTTCTGCTCGTAGCGGCCTATTGGTATTGCTTGAATATTCTCGAGAAGCATGATTGGAAGAGTTATTTACTCACAGGGTTCCTGACGGGTCTGGCCTGCGTAACAAAATATCCAGCAGCCGTTTTCACCCTTGTCATCGCGTGCGCTCACTTCGCCGCTCACCCGGCATTTAAGCTCCGCGAACACAGAAAACTGGCGGGCAGTGCGCTCGCAACTGTGATAGGCGCTTTTGTTGGTTCGCCGTTCTTGTTTCTTGATTTTAGAACCACGCTTCGTGACGTTGTACAAGAGGCCCGGCCTGAACATTTGGGTGCGACAGGAGAAGGACTGTTGCGAAACCTCATTTGGTACTTGCAAGGACCGACGCCGGAAGCCGTCTCAATAGCCGGTTCCGTTTTGGTGGTCGTCGGAATCATTGGCTGCCTGTTGTCGAAAGAACGCTCGAAGATCCTTCTTGTCGTGTTCCCAGTAGCGTTTTTGATCTTTATTTCGTCACTTCATCTGAGATGGAATAGATGGTTTCTCCCGGAGGCGCCGTTTCTGGCGCTGCTCGTGGCTTTCGGTATTATCACGCTGAGGACCTGGTACGAAAAGAAGTTGGGCCACCGCGTGAGTTTAGTCGTAACGACGATCGTTGTCGCAATTGTCCTGGTGCCACTATTTGTTCGTTCCGTTAATTACGCACAAGAGCTCGCTACGCCTTACTCGAGTACGGTGACTCGGCAGTGGATGACCGAGAGAATTCCTCCGAATAGTCGTGTGTTGGTAGAAGTTTATGGTCCACAACTGCCACTGGGGTTGTTCGAAGTATTCGTAGTGGATGATCGCGGTAATGTTGTTCCTGCGAAGGATGTCGCCAAAAATGTCATGCCAAGTTGGGACATCGGCCGGATCGCGGACCCGAAACAGCTCGCTACACAGAATATTGAGTATGTCGTATTGAGCGATGAAAGCCGATTTTATGCTGAGAGTCAGAGGTATTCGAAAGAGGTCGGAAACTACGAGAGAACGATTGCCGGCGGCCAGGTAGTTTTCGACATCAATCCCGCTATCGAAAAAAGACGAGGACCACGGATTCGAATCTTCAAGCTGCCTTAGTAGACACCGGATCCGAATTAGATACCGGATCCGAACTCGGAAGGAAATGATCCAGCGCTATGGCGTAACCGACGAGATAATAGACATACCACAGGTACGACACGGAGGCGAAAAAGCTGCTTACCATATACCCACCCAGCGCTGCCTGCAAACCAACTGCGACGTAATACCATCGCTGTTCTTTTCGCGAACTCACCGTCCGCTTCTGAGTTTTCTTTAGACGTTTGAGAGCAGTAATTAGAAACAGAATGTAGATGATCGCCGCAGGTATCCCCATCTCAGACGCCACTTGCGTGTATGAATTGTGAGTAGCGTGATTGCCATTCGAACGGAGTACGTAATTGTCCATCCCAACTCCAAAGAGCGGATGTCGCAAAGCCACCCAAGTCGAACGTATTAAATCGTCCTTGCGGGCCGCTGCCGAATCGTCACCAGCAAGATTCGCTATGCGGCCAGTGTACTGACCTGGGGCAAGGAGCGTGAAGCTTATTCCCAGTAGAACGACGCCGGCGAGCACGGCCGCGCGATTACGCTGTTGCAATTTCCAGGCAAGCACGCCGACGGCCGCGACCAGCCCAAGGAAACCACCTCGGGAATAGGTCAAAACAATCGTCACCAGCAGCAAAATGCCGATCCCGATATAAAGAAGTTTGAAGAAGATATTGCGACTAAACAGGAGTAGTCCGACTACGATTGGAAAAATGGTGACCAGATGCAGCGCCAAGTCGTTGGGGTTTTGAAATAGATTGCCGAGACCACCGGCGACACGGTAGCCATCGTATTCAAAGATCCCGGCCCGATATTTCCCAATAGCGTCAAAGCCGAGATAGATGCTGACGGCGAGGACGAGAAACAGCAGTCCTCCTAAACGCTTTGGAGTCCGCACCACGCTCGCCATCACGAGAAACATTGTGACGACCTTGAGAAAATCGGAACAGGTCATCCACGCCCGATTGGAATCATCCGCCAAAGGGACTGAAAGGATGGCAAAAACCGCCAGGAGCAAAACCAGGCGCACCTCTTTCATCTGCGGGATAAGTCGACCTTCAACGGCAAGCTGTGTGGGTAGGAACACGATCAGGGTCACAACAGCCACCCAGAAGGCCGCCGTGGCCGTGCCGCTGAGCGCTGGAATCAATTCGTATGGCCGGAAATAGACCAGCACAGTAAAGAGAAACAGGCCGAGGTAGCTGAACAGGTGACCTTTCCGAACAACAACAGAAGAACGTTCGCTAACAGCCGTAGACTTGGTAGACTGAGCAGGCAGGTCTGGAGAGACTGCTGCCGCGGTGGGTGGTGTGAACTTGAACGCCTCGTCAGACCAGTCTTTCGAGGCTTGCTTTGCACGAGACGAGGGCCGTAAAGTTTCGTAGTCGTAATCGAGCTCTTTATTCATTTTATGTCCGAAGCCGGAACGCCGCCGCCCAGCGCAAATAGCACTAAATAGAGTAAACCAATAATAGCCCGTTCTTCCAAGCGGACCGGCTGTTCGTCTTCAAATCAGATGCCACAACTGAAATCGGTCATTCGACAATCCGTTCACAGCCTCGGCGGCATGCATATCGCGCGACTGGTGAATCGGCGCGGCACGCGTATCCTAATGTATCACCGATTCCCTGAAGATACGCGAGCGCTCGAATGGCAGTGCAGCCACATTCGCAATCATTATAAGCCGGTGCATTTGGATGAGTGGGCGGATAACGGAGCCGATCCTGGTTCTCTGATAGTTACGGTGGACGACGGCTATCGTGATTTTCTGTTATACGGATTTCCGGTTTTTCGCGCTTTTGACATTCCCTGCACGATCTACCTGGTGAGCGATTTTCTCGATCAAAAACTGTGGCTCTGGTGGGATCAACTGGCGTTTGCATTCCGCTATACCAGGCGGGATTCGCTGACCTTCACACTCGATCGCGATGAATTGTCATTTCAACTCAAAGACCAGGCGCAACGCGAAGTTCTTGGCGCGGATATAGCCAACCGACTCACGCAGATCACCAATTCCGAACGACAGCGATTGGTTAAACTGATCCCGGAGTTATTGGAAGTCGAGATTCCCACGACTCCTCCAGCGGAGTTTGAAGCGCTCAAATGGGAAGAGGTGCGACAACTAGCGAAAGATGGAGTCGCTTTCGGCGCTCACACCGTGACACACCCGATACTTTCCCGGCTCAGTGATTCACAGCAGAAACGCGACGAGATTGAAGTTTCGAAGCTCCGGATCCAGGAGGAGTTGGGCCAACCCGTACAACACTTCTGCTATCCGAATGGGCTTAACGACGATTTTGATGAGGAAACAGTGGAAATGGTAAAACACGCCGGGTTCAAGACAGCGACCACCACTGAACGTGGTTTGAACTTTCGCGGCTCGCAGCCATTCACGCTTCGTCGCCTCGGAATCGATCCCGACTTGCCACGAAACTACTTCACCGAACTACTCGCCGGCGCCCGCAAACAGTAGCCACAAAAAAGCACAGAGGCATAAAAGAAGATCCGTATTTACCGGCTTCTCTATTTCTGTGCTGTGGCTCAGGTAATGAACGGGTAGGCGGGATCGAAGAGGAACGCGGCGTCGCCTTCGATCATGTTCCAGAACATGGGAAGATGGCCCGTGAGGAGTTTCTGTGGGTCGTATAAGAAAAATGGTGTGCTGCCACGAGGACGAAATCCGCAAGCTTTCAGATTCTCAGCAGCAAGTGCAGTTGAGGCTGCTGCGAGAATCTCGCAGGTTTCAGAATCGCGGGCAGCAGTTTGAGCGGCAAGACAGTAACCCGCTTTCCAGTCGGCCGGATCTTCTGAATTCACTCGAATGTCGGCGATTCGCGTCTGGTTACCAACTCTGCTAATGAGAAAATACCCGAGGCGACTGTTAACGCGTAGCAACTCATAGCCCGTAACTTCAGCCGCAGGACAGCGCAGCCAGAAGTTGAGATAGTCTGCGTTGCGCCACGGTGTTGGGACACTCAACGCATAGTTGAAATCAAAATCAGGGGTGAATGACGTCACCTGTCGCGCAGACCAATCACGCCCCGCACTTACACCGCCAGTAATACTCCACAGCGTATTTCGTGCGAGCCGCGCCGCCCTCCTCGGCAACGGTTCCGGCGGACGACTGCGCGACTGCTTCCACGGCCTGACAACGCGTGCAAATAATTCCACGTCGCCAATGTGGGTGAATCCGAGTTTCGGAACAATCTCTCTTGTCTCTTCCGAGCCACCCACAACGATCGAGGTCTGGCTCAGCTTCATCAATTTCTTCTTCAACATAAAGCCGGCGCCGGGAAGAGCGCTCAACCCGGCCCAGTCGATGTAACAGAGACACGTTACTTCCCGACCATCGAAATGAAGATTAAGGGGCCACACGGCACAGTGAGCAAATGTCTTGTCGCCCTTTCGCAAAATATAACTGCGCGACCCTTCCCACTGCGGACCGGGAGCAAAGTACTTCCATTCGAGAAGGTCGCGGTTTACCAATAAGTCGTCTGGCGCTAGATCAAAAACGCTGACCAGCAGGTTTGCAACGGCGTCGAGATCGGCAGGTTCGGTGCGATGGAGTTCCAACGTTAGGTTAGCTGTGCGTCTCGGACATACGAGAGCATTGAATCAAACGATGTAAATCGTTCCAGGTCGTCGAGGTCCATCTCAACTCCGAATTCTTCTTCGACGAGTGTGATTAGAGTAACAGTTGCGACAGAATCCCAACCTTCCACGTTTGTGGTGGTGGCGTTACGGATCTGGTCTTCGCTCAGTCCGTCAAATACGGCATTAAAACATTTAACTAAACGGGCGTCCTGGTCAGTCATGGTTCAATTCTACGACGCGATGAAACAATGTCGGGCAATTGGCGACGAATAACTCGCGTGACATTGTGAAACTCGATTCCGGCGTCTCCTTTAATAATTCTGCAAAGAAGTTTGTCACTGGTCCGTTTTTTGCGGTCTTGACGTAATCAAACACAATCTCATTGTTACCAAGCTTTTCAAAAACAGCCTTCAGGCATTGATACTCAATCCGCCGCGCAAATGCGCGACAACTCATCACCCAGGTATCAACGCTCGTACGCGATTCTTCAACATGTCCGGTCATCACGGCAATCTTGCCCAGAGTTCCAAATCGATCTTTGTAGCTTGCCGTGAGCATGAACGTGTTCGGCTCACGAAGATACTTTGCCCACGCGGCTTCGGTTACTCGCTTGCCATTCAGGTTGAACTGATTAGTCTTATTGATCAACTCAAACGCTCGAGTGTCATTCAAGTCTTTACGCAGTTTGAGCGTGACTTCCGCTTCTGCCCCTTCGAGTAGTGCATCCGAGAAGCCGGCGGCATTGTCGTCAGCCGGCTGACGAATCTCCGCGCTGCTACGAATGCTCTGCATTCGCAAACGATCTTCTTCAGAAACCTTTTCTCTACCAAACCGATCGCGAAGTTCCCACACGAGATCATAGATGCCCTGCGGATCGTCATACGGAAACAGCAGGCATTCAATATCAGGATGTGCAGACTTAACCTCGGCGAGCTCGAGCGGACTGTCGTCAACAAAAACAACACTGTCGGCGCCGATATTCCAGACTGACAAAATCCTTGAAACCGCCTGGGCTTTCGAACTCCAGCTTACTTCCAACATCGACAGGCTATCTCTCGGCAGTATTAGATCTTCTCGCTGGAAGGCCTCGTCAACACTGGCCGGTTCGTTCTTGCTGGCGCCCGCGATGAGCACTCCTTCGTCTGACAGCGTCTTCAACATCTGCTGGTAGAAGCCGTGCGACGCACTATGATGATCCTGATCCCACGACACGCCTTCAGCTCCAATCTCACCGACGATTCCATTCCACAACGTGTTATCGAGATCGGTAATCAAGCCTTTCTTTGGCAGCCGGTTTCGAATGAGTTTCGCGAGCAGTTGCGCCAGTGCGGATGCGTGAGGGAGTTGATAAGGAAAACCTGTGGACCACTCCGATTTGGGATTGAAGCGCTCAGCCGGCGGCGAATCACGCTCGAGTCGTTGTTCGTTTACGACTTTGACGTGTGGCAATTGAGAGGCGCGCGCGGCGAACACTGCTAACTCACGTTTCAGTTCCAGTTCGACACTACCCGACTGCCATCCACCAGTCAGGAAGACAGGTACAAACGGAAGGGTCGGCAAACTAAGGGCTACTGGAACAGATACTGGTTCGATTAACGAGTACAGATGTTCAAGATAGACCTGTGCTCGTTTCAGAATGCTGTCGAGATTACCCGGCGACCATCCACCCAGTTGTCGAATGCCGAGACGTGGATCGACGTCTGACCACTCCAGCACAACCACTACAGCGTCAAGGTCGCTCGTTTTTAGACTCTCTAACGTGCCGGTGAGATTTCCGTAGAGACCAGTGCCCACTTCGACGTGACGATCACCAAACAACTGCTGAGTTTCCGCGTGCAAAAAAGTTTGGAGATGCAAAGGAGTGAATCCGCTTACCAGTGCAACTCTGAAAGGTTCAGCCTGCGATTCTGAGAATTTTCTGATGATCGTTAGCGCTTCAATAAGTTTCATCGATTCCCAGGGACGACGCGGTTTGTGATGCCGTAAAGCTCCAAAACTCGTTTGACATTCTTTTTTAGATTAAATCGGTTTTGGGCAACAGCATAACCGGTCTCGCCCATTCGCGCGCGCAACTGCACATCATTCAACAATAAATTGATCTTGTCTGCTGTCGCGTGCGGGTCGTCGGCCTCAACGACATACCCGGATTCTCCATCCTCAATCAATTCGGGAATACCACCGACGCGAGTGCCAATCACCGGCCTCCGGCAAGCCATCGCCTCTGCAATCGTCTGTCCAAACGCTTCCTGCCATCGCGAAACCTGGCAAACAATATCTGCGGCGTCGTATGCGCCTTCCGCGAAAGGATCAGAAACTACGCCGGTCCAGGTCACGTGTCCCGTGAGTCCGAGCTTTTCGCCAAGTGCCGAGTACTCCTCGCGGTAAGATCCTTCTCCTGCCAAAACCAGATGCACGTTTGAATTCTGTTCACGAACCAACCGGACCGCTTCGAGCAAAACTGTTATTCCCTTCTCCGGAATAATCATGCTCACTTGCAAAACTACGACTTTGTCCTCTGGAATTCCATACTTCGCACGAAATTTTTGTCGCCGTTCCCCGTTCTCCTTCACGCGAGAGAAATCCACACCATTGTAAATGACTTCATAGCGACTCATAGGAAGAATGTCGCGTGTCTTGAAGTTGTCATAGTTATACCGGCTCACGCAAATCACTTTCGACATCGGCTGGTTGATTACTCTAACCGCCACACGTTTCCAGAGTTTGGCACGGCGCGCAACATAGTCACTCGGATGTGAGCCCTGATCTGTGAAGAAAACCTTTTTCGCGAAGAGAAGTTTTGCCAGCCATGGATAAAAATGAACGAACCCGACCAACTGTACGTGGATAATGTTGGGCCGGTAGCGTCGCAATAAAGCGGCGAAGCCGCGGAATGAGTGGCTGTTCGGCGTAACCGCATTCGGAAGTACCTCGATCGAGACGTTTGGTCGATAGAGAAACTGGCGCACATGCTCGGGTGGTTCGTCAAGAAAGCAAATGATGCTTTGCCAGCCGTGTTCCCCGAGTTGCCGGGAGAGTTCGCGAACGTACGTTTCACTTCCGCCAACAAATCTTGACGACAACCCAAGTAGTGTTAGAACCGCATTCACGGGGGCTTAACTCAGTAAAGCATTCGGTCTGGGCTGATCTGAGGTCTAGCGCTTTAAAGTTCGCTTCAGCCTGGCAATGACGCGCTCGTGAAGATTGCGAGCGCGAAGGTCGATATCAAGTGCAAGGGTAAACAAATTTTGTAGAGCTTCATGCCGGCCGGGTTTTTCATGCGCCGGGATGAAGTTGCGTTTGTTGCCGAAACCAAGAATCTGTTGGTCCTCCGGGCTGAGGTTGCCGAGGAACGCGGCATTCAAAATCAAAGGGTGATAACGGTAGTTCACGTTATCGGGCTCCAGCCGTACGGAAGGATCGTGGTAATCATAAAACAACGCCTGCCGTGGCTCAAGAATTGGAACACTCTGCCGGTGAACACCGGTTGTATCAAACAGGAAAGCCGTACCCGCTGGTCCGAGTACTTCGATGATCTCACCGTTCATTGACGCGACGGAAGCATTGCTCACGTACTGCGGGTGCTGTTTCTGATGACTTCCGCGCATGTAGTTGAAAGCGCCGCTGGTGACGTCCGTCAAATACACGGCCAATTTTATCTCTTTTGGAATGTAATCGACCAGTTTTTGATCGTACCAGGCATCGCCATGCCAGCCGTGAAAATCTCTTTTGGTGGGCACTGACATCCAGCCTTTGGCTTCAACAAGTTCGAAATTGTCGCCAATGTACCGCCGAATGGTCTCTTTCACTACTGGATGAAGAGCAACGTCGATGAATCCCTGGTCGAGAGTCAGCAGGTCGGAAATAACATGGCGATATCTCTCACGCTCGTATCCTTCAAAGTCGTTCCAGCGCACGCGCTTCAAACGAGCATTGAACGCACGCTGCATTGACGCCAGCTGTTCTTTGGGGATGAGATCGCGCAGGATCACGATGCCGTCACGCTTCAACTCCGCGAACGCTTCGTCGATGCGTACGTCATCGGGGACTAGCTTGAGGGATACCATCGCTGCTTCTCAAGTCAGGCTTGATTCATGTTCAAGCACAGGGGAGACACCAGGATCAGCGTCCGGACGTTCGAACATTATTTGGCGGAGAGCGAAATCGCGATACTGCCCGGGCTGATCATCATAACCCTCAACTGCGGCCTGCACCATATTAAAGGCCTCTCTCGCCGTCGCAAAGTGTACTCTAAATTGGCCCGTTCGCTCGCCCAGCTCAATCACATCTGCGAAGAACTTTTTAAGATCCTCGCCGATAACAACTGACTCATCTTCGGGGAAAAACCCGTGACAGTAAAGCTTTACGAAGACCCAGTCGGGGCGGCCTCTGACGCTGATCGCGGCGCTCCGCCAACGATCGAGGCGATCGACATTCAATGGGTATTTCTGAGACAGGACGCCCGAATCCAACCTCGGAACGGGAATCCCGTATCGCCGTCGAGTGAAATCAAAGATCAATGGCCCACCAAGAATAATCGGCAGCTTTAACTGATCTCCAACCTTGATATCTGGTCCGCGTCGATGAGGAGCCGGCTGGTCCATCGGCAAACCGCATTGATAGAGCGCATTAATCCGGGAGACCTGCGAGCGATCGGGTGCTGACGGTAGCGTGAGATCTGCGTAACAGCCAGTCTCAGCAAGGATCTGCATCTCCGAATCGACGCCGCAAAACCGATTGTTATTGGAGTTGGCAAGTGCCCAATTGCCGTGGACGAAGGCGTAACGCGGCTGATCGCTGTCTTGGAATCTCGACAGCAATTTGTGTCTTTCAGCCAGCGTATCGCGAAATTCTACGAGGGCACGACGCAGGTTTGTGGGAGTGTCCGGCTTGTCTATTCCATGATGTAAATGGATCTCAACTTCGCCGTATCCATCTGCCTGCAACTCGGTCAATTGATCGAGCAGCCCGGCGTGGTATTGCTCGCCCGGATAAAAGTTCGTGTGCCGCAGCGGCGTGCCATCGTGGTCAGTGACGGCGCTGCCAATGGTTCGCGCCTGTTTACACCAACGTTCCAGACGAACCCCCTGCTCTTCCCAACTGAGCGGAATACCAAGACCACCATATTCATTTGGCTCGACGTTGTAGGCCGGCTCAAAGTGGTTTGCGATGATAAAGATTAAGTGTGGTGATCCGCTATCGGCAGTCAAACGTCTCACCATTGCCCCAGCTCGCCAGAATGGATAACGCACAATCCACGGCAAACCCCAGGCGAGTTTTGTAAAACGATCCGGATCGAATGCGAAGGGTCCCATAACAGCCTATCTATCCCCCATGTTCGTTCGGCTACTGCGGCTTGCGCGCGACGATAAAGATACCGTCTACGATTAACTCATCATCAGGTAGCGCTTTGAACTCGGATGTTAGCCGAGGTCGAATCTCTCGGACGGTTTCTAGTGTGGAGGCTGGATAGTCAACATTCACTTCAACTTTTTCTTTATGGGGATGAAGATCGCCTTTACCGACCGCACCAACACCAATTAGTCCGGTGATCAGGAGCTTCACGTCTTTGTAGCCAAGGTCATTCATAATACGGCGGTAGTAACTCATCAGCTTTCGATTCGGTTTGCCTGAGTCGACCGCCATCAAACGGTAAACTGATTCGGGGATAGTAAGGTATGTGAGGGGATTCATTCCGTTGTCGCGGAACATGCCCTGATCGCTGAGATCAATCTTGTGCAGCATGTAGCCGCCGGGAGCCAGCATTCGATCCATTGCCGCAAAAGCAGCGTCCGGAGTGTAGATGTCCTGAATGGCGCCGCGGGAAATGCTGAGATGGAAGGGTTTCATCTCAAACAACTGGTTTGCGTTTTCAACATCGGTGCCGTAGATGCAAAGAACCTTCTCGGAATTGAGCTCAATCCCTGAACTGAGATCGACAGCGGTATCAAACCGCTTCTTCTCTTCATCATTCAGCGTCTCTCGTAGCGCCTGATAGATCTTTCGCTGCTGCTCGAGGTCTCTTTTTGAATAGTACTTGTCCAGACAAACTGCGCGTTCAGCACCCAAAGCGATAAATTTGAGTGCAACACCGACGTTGTCGCCAAAACCCAACTCAAAGATTCGCATACCCTCGAGTTGCTCGACTGTCAGACCGGAGTATCTCAGATAGTCGTTAATCTGGATGTTGATGTAGTCAAGGCTCTCCTGAATATTGGTAAAGAAAAGACTATGTGTCGCGCCGTGCAGCGATTCGGTATTACCGGCCGCGAACCTGCGCTTCATTTTCCAGTTATCAAACATCTTCGCGGCGATGATAAGGTTTTTTGATTTTTTCGCGAGGCGCTTCAGTTCCGACATTTTCTTCTCTCCATATCCCAGGTTTGCTAATAGGTCGTCGTATAGGACCTACTTGTTATAAACCGTCAACTCCGGCTTGTTTCAGAGCGTCAATGTTAACTCCCGGATCCGTGCCATCAGTAGCTCTTCCTTTGTAACGACTTGAACTCGCGAGTCGATAATTTCCGTCCCGATAATTAACAAAGCCAACTGAATCGATGCCGGGCGCGATAAAACTCCGCGGAAACGCTGTTTCCAATTCATAACCAGGGTCGATATTGCGAACGATGACGTTCTTGAGTTCTTGCCAACCGGGATAACAGACGGAAAAATCCCCCAACCCACAGTTGATTCCGTACAGATTGTTGAAGGCTATGTTGTCCTTGAACGAAAACTTCTTGATCGGTCCATTCGAGGCGAGCATTGGCCCACCGCCATTGGCGCCGTTGTTGATAAACGTATTGTGTTGAATGACCACACCGTTTCCAAAACCCCAGATGGCAATCTTCGTGTACCCGTAATCGTCCGGCAGAGTGTTATTTTGCGTAAAAAGATTGTTTGCAAAGACGATGTTCGATCCTTCAGTAGTCATGTGCCAGAGCGCAGAACCAGTTGGGTTTCCAAGAGCGACACTGAGCGCGGTGCCAAAATTCTTGATCCAGTTATTGGTGAAAGTGAAATTGCGGATCGTGGTCCAGGGTGAGTCGCCTTTCTGATTCACGGCGTTCAAAGCAATGGAACTGGGCCATCCCTGAAAGATGTTGCCGTCGAACAGACACGTGTCACAGTGCTTTATCTCGAGATAGCCCTTTGGCATCCGGCGGTTGTAGTTGTCGAATTCATACTTAGCGTTGGCGGTATCGACATCAAAAGTGTTTCGCCTCGCTATAAAATCGGTAATTATTTCGCCGTTCCAGCGCGCTACTGCACCTGCCTGAGGAGGAACGGACGGCACGCGGCAGGAACATCCCTGGTCAAACTTGTCCAGCTTGGTGAACGTGATTGCGTTACCAGTGATCGACAACACGCGGCCATTCGCGTTGGCTCCGCTCGGCTGGGGAAAAGAAACGTAATCACCCACCTTGAGATTGTTGACTGTTGAGAGTGTCGCGGACGTGAGCGTCGCCGCTTGAACGACTCCGGTGTTACTCGTATCCGTGCCCCCGCCGCCGAGGAAGATGGTATTGAAATGTGCCTGCAAAAAGTTATTTTCGAGTAGATAACCATGACCTACGTTCGAGGCGAGCGCTTCACTATCGATGTAGTCGGCTGGATCGTGTTGATAGTGACCGAAGAACCCGGAGACGTAACTGTTTGTTAACGTGAAATCGTTGACACTGTTAACTCCAAACCCGCGCGTTGCAGTGCGGGTGTAGTCAGTCGTCCCGTCTTCCTGTGGATGAACATAACAACGATCGAACCAGAGTTTCTGTACCCCGGTTTGATAATTACCCAGCTCGATCAGTGTGTAAGCATGCTCGGCGGCTGTTCCGGAAGAACGATTGGTAACCTCAATCCCGACAAACTTCCAATAGCGAGTATTGTTCTGCGTACCCAAAGCACCACCGGGGCCGAGGGCTACGATCTTCGCCATGTTGTTTTTGTCCGCCGGACTTACTCGTCCGGCTGGCAACTGATCAGCTCGTGATGAACGAACAGTAATGTAGTCGGCATCAGTGCCAGTGCCGCCCGACTTTGCCGGAAGCACAAACGGTTCTTTCGCGGAAGGAGCAGTGAATGGAGTATCTGCATCAAGCACGATGGTGTCACCAAACCGTGCTTCGTTAAACGCCGCCTGAAGTGTCTTGCTCTTGCCCACGTTAATAATCTTACCTGTTGACGATGACGTGGCGACCTGACGCGGACGTGTCTGCGTCGCATCAGTCTTGGTTTGAGCACAAGCAACCAGCAGGCAAAGAACTCCGAAGACCACCATCACCACAAACACCGCTGAAACCCAGATTCCTCGCATCACGTCCGCTACGACCCTACGACTTAGTAAACACAAATTCGTTACACCCTAATCCGACGCCGCCGCAGACGAGTTTCGTCAGTCCAAAGCCCCGCGCTCGATAGAAGTCGAATATCTCATCGGGAGTTGCGACTTCGTAAGGATAGCCGCCCACCCAATCGACGATATCGCGCCAACGATTCATTCCGCGCTTCGCGTCGTATTGAGTCCACGACTGAATGTACTCACCCGGTTTGAATGTCACGACTGAACGGGCGATTGCCTTGAATTCACCAGGAATAATGACCAAAACAGTAAATGGTGTTTTGAGTAAACCAGGCAGGCGGTTGTAGGTCTTTTTGATCGCTTTCCAACGCGCGGCTTGACTTCCCGTGTCGTTGTAAATCGCGATGAAGAGCTTGCCTCCGGAAGCTACGAGACGGCTAACGTTCTCGAGAGCCGGCCACATTTGTCCCGTATGATGGAGCACACCCCAGGAGTATACGACGTCAAAAGTCCCCAACGAATTGAGATAAGCGGCGTCTAAAGCGGAACCTTCCTCGACTTGCCAGCTATCGTCGTTTGCGTAGTAACGGTTTTTCAACTCCGCCGTGCACGCAACAGAATGGGGATCATAATCGAGCGAATGCACGCGCGCACCTAAACGCCGGGCCGCGAGACTGAACAACCCACTTCCCGAACCGACGTCTACAAAGCTCTTCCCGTGCAGATCGTCCACCTCCAGCATGCGCTTTAATGATTCCTCTGCCTCTTTGATTCGTGTTTCGTCCAGGAGGGCGAGAAAGCGACTCCAGTTTTTGCCAAACTCGAAGCGGTTGCCGGAATTGACTTCTGCTGAATGCGAACTCTGAACCAACTCGTTATGCCGTTGTTCTACTGTTGAGACTATTACGGTGACTCCTCGTTCCTGAAGTATGGAAATTTCTCTGGGGCTAGTCGGTGTTGCGGCCTGATTTCCGTCTCTTGAGCGTGCGCGCGATGAGACCGGCAACGCCGATGCTCGCAAGGGTCAGCGAGGCAGGTTCCGGAACCGGCTGGGCCACGTTAAACGTGTAGGAATAGGAATTCACTACCTGTCCACCAGGAATCGCGAAATCGTTGGTGCTGTTCAGTAGGTCTACAGTCAACACAACCGGCACACCCTGAAAGTTGGCGCCCGGCGACGTATACGTGAACAGAAAGGTCAAAGGCGGGCCAATATCACCGGCAGGAATATCAAAGGTGAACATCATTGGCGGACTGCCCGCTTCGGCAAATGTAATGAAAAGCTGGTCCACGCCGCCGGGCGGGAGAGTTCCGGTTATATCGACGAGGAAACTTACTTGCGGCCCGTACAACGTCACACCGGGATTGGCAAAAAGATCGACGCTGGTAGAACCGTTATTTTGCAGGGCGACAACGTTACTGAACTGCAGCGGGTCGGCTTGGGCGGGGGACGAGTAAGCCATTCCGACCAGAATCAGAAACAGCGGCGTCAGGAGGTATTTACGAAATTGAGTCATGTTGGCTACGGCTTCTTTGGACTCAGCACCCAAAAATGGGTGTGAAATCAAATTAAAGAGCGAATTGTACGCATCTTTCAGCCTGGGGGGCTACTAAGGGGTAATGGCGATACTTATCGCACCCTAAAAGCGGAACATATAGTACAACAACTTCACGTACTCGACCGGAACTATTTGCCACCCCTTCAAGTGCAACCACCAGTTTTTCGGTGCCGGTGACGCCGGATTCAGCCCTACCGGTTCAATACCGATTTGCGTCTCGGACCCATCCAGCACTCGACGAAACGTCCAAAATGCCCGCCTCGAGTGATAAGGTGACGTGACCAGAACCATCGATTTAACGCCGAGATCTCGCTGGACAGCACGAATGAGTTGGGCCTCCTCATAGGTGCTGGAAACGGGTTCCATTCGAATTTCGATGGCTCCCTGGGGGACGCCTGCTTTGAGGAGTTCATCTCGCGAACGCTCGAAGTAGAAGGGGTTACGCTGCAGGGGCTCAGACCAACCACCCATCTGGTTATCGTTGGTCAAAATTATCTTCGGAGCTAGCCCATTTTTGTAAAGTTGAGCTGCCCATTGAGCTCGCTCAACATGCGCTGCAGAACCACTCAGAACGACAATAGCATCCGCGTGCGCCAACGGACTCCGAACTATCAAAAACCGCGCCCCCGCAATCCCCAACAACTCCCAGACTGCAAGGACGAGGCAGCCTATGACCAACGCCCGCACAACGCGCGAGTTGAGCATTTTTCCAGGCAAGAACGCTACCAGCAAATACCTTCGTAAGAGTTCGAATTCGAGGCTCGATCGAACAAGCGAACCAGGTCGATGATCACCTGGCCATTACGCACTTGCGTTTCAATCTGGCGAAACTCTTCTGCCTTGTTACCAATCACAATTACATCCGCCTCCTCGAGCACCTGGTCAATGCTGTCGCGCATGAGTTGCGATATATGAGGAATCTCACGCTCGATGTATTCCTTGTTTGCTCCGAACAGTTTAGCCACAGAAACGTCGCGATCGTAAATCGAAAGTTGATAACCTTTTCCGATCAGAGTCTCGATCAAGGTGACCATCGGCGATTCGCGCAGATCGTCAGTGCCCGCCTTGAAACTGAATCCCAGTACGCCAATACGTTTCTTGCCTGTTCGAGACACCATCTCCAAAGCTCGTTCGATCTGTAGACGATTGCTTGGCAGAATTGCCGACAACACGGGCACTTCAACGTCGAGTTCTTTAGCTCGATAATTTATCGCGCGCAAATCTTTCGGCAGGCAAGAACCTCCGAAAGCGAAACCTGGCTTCAGGTAGTAAGGGGAAAGATTGAGCTTCGTATCCTGACAAAAAATCTCCATCACTGCGTGGCTATCAACACCCGCTGCCTTGCAAATACTCCCAAACTCGTTAGCAAAACTCACCTTCAAAGCATGAAAACAGTTGCAGGCATACTTGACCATCTCCGCGGCTTTTAAGCTGGTAACAAAAATCGGAGCGTCGATCTGCTCATAAAGTTGTCGCACTAGTTCCGCAGTTTGCGGGTCGTCCGCGCCGATGAGTGTAAATGGAGGCGCATAAAAATCCTTTAGCGAACTCCCTTCGCGCAGGAACTCAGGGTTGATACAGACTCCAAAATCCTCACCGGCTTTCTTGCTCGATGATTTTTCGAGCGTTGGAATCACCGTGTTTTCAATCGTGCCTGGTAACATCGTGCTGCGGATCACCACAACGTGTCGTTCCCGTTTGTTTTTCAGGACGGCGCCGATCTCTTCGCATACGCGCGTGATGTAGCGTAGATCGAGGCTGCCGTTTGCATTGCTTGGCGTGCCCACACAGATCAGAGACAGCTCAGAGTCATTGACTGCGGCAGTTGTGTCTGTGGTCGCCGAAAGACGCCCCGACTCCACCGCCGTCTGAATCAACTCGCTCATCCCCGGTTCGACTATCGGGCTGCGACCGCTGTTGATGATTTCAACTTTGCCCGCGTTAACGTCGACGCCAATTACCTCATGTCCATCTCTGGCGAAACATGCGGCAGAAACACAACCCACATAGCCAATACCGAAAACGCTGAGTTTCATGATTTGCGTAATAAGCCACCTAAAAAGCTGGCACCCCATGTGACGTGAATTGTTAAAAACACTAACGGCAACAACAACACCATTCCTAATCCGCCATTGTTCTGGCGCGAGATCCGCCAACCGTTTGCGAGAGCCAGCGCGAGGTAAAGACCCAATTCGAGCGCCAGTCCCACCCAGGCCCAGTGCCAAAACAGTCCGAACAAACCGAGACCTGCAATCGACAACAAAAACAGCGGCGCCACTGTGTGGCGGATCCGGATTGACCGCGGATGTAACTTTACCATCTCGGCTTTCCAACGTCCGTAGCGCCAGTACTGTCGCGCGAGATCCGGCAGCGTGGTGCGAGCGAAATAGTCGCAGTGTCCCGATCGATCCAGAATGACCTGATACCCTGATTGGCGGACGCGATAGTTGAAGTCGTAGTCTTCGTTTGCCAGCAGGTTCTCGTTGAAGCCCCCCAGTTCTTTCCACAATGATTTTTTGAAACAGGCAAAGGCGACCGTGTCGACGGGCTCTTGTCGTGACGTTCCGGCGGACAGACGATATTTTGCGTCGCCGATACCAAACGGGTGCGAGACGGCGGCGGCAATAGCTCGGGCCATCAGACTGTTTTCGCCCGGACGCACGCGGCAAGGCATGCCGACAACGCCGATCTTGCTTTGTTTGAGTGCTTCGACGCAGCCGCGGATATAGCCTTCTGAAGGAGCGGCGTGGGCGTCCATTCGCGCGATGATTTCGCTCGACGCGTGTTGCACCCCGAGGTTCAACGCTGCAGGGATACTGCGCTTCGGGTTGTCGACGACTTTTATTGCGAGTCGCGGGCGCGTGCTGGCAAACTCAGCAATCACATCGCGTGTTCGATCGTCTGAGATTCCGTCAATCACGAGAATCTCGTAGTGATCATTGTCGTACTGTGCCGCCAGGCTTTCGAGTGCCTTGCCGACGAAGCGCTCTTCGTTGAAACACGGGATCACCACCGACACATTCGACTTCTCCACTCTTCGTTTTGCGTCGGTTGAAATCATTAATAACTATCGAACGTACTGTAGGGGCGGCCCTCCGTGGACGCCCCTGCGTGGAATTCGACCGAGGGGCGGCCACGGAGGGCCGCCCCTACAGTTCGTTCCCTGGGTCACGATGAACTAGCGACAGAATGGTCGATCGAACGCGGTCGTAACGTTGGTTGCCAATCAAACGCTTTCCCATTGTCAGAATCTGCTCCTCAGATCGTTTCAATAGCAGACCTTTACCAGTGCATAACCCCTCGAAACCTTTAGCGTTGAGTCCATTCTTAATGGCGATGCGGTTGAGAGCGAAGTGATTTGACCCTGCAAAGTTCAAACCGATGCGACTGGTGGCAAGCGTTTCGTAGCCGGCACTGAGTGCGACTTCCGTAGCGACCCTGTTCACTCTGCCGCCCGGACACGAGAAATGCACGACTGGCTTACCGACTATCTCCTCAAGCCGCTGCTTCGAATCAACCAACTCAAACTCGACATCCTTACGACTTAAATCATTCAGATGCCGGTGCGACATCGAGTGCGATCCAATCTCAAACCCGAGGTCACTGAGCTCACGAAGCTCCGGCTGCGTCAGATATCCCGGCCGTCCCAGATGATTAAACGTCACATAGAAAGTGGCATCGAACTTTTTCTCGCGCAGCAACGGAGCGGCGACGTGAAGATCCGATCCGCAACCATCATCGAACGTAAAGCAAACTGCATCTTCACGACTTTCAAGCGCCTGCGTCACATTCAGACCACGCCATTTGTTGTTTTCCACGACCTCGAGATGCTCACGGAAATCATCTTCCGTAACAACGTATCGACGGTAACCCGCGCTATCGTCACAGAGCGCACGACCCGGCGACTGCAACTCGTGGTACATCAGAAATGCAATGCCGTTGCTCATTGAAAAATCTTTCTAATCCTCGCTTTGATCGGCGCCGGAAGTTTCTTGCCGAACCCGCCCGATATTTTCTTCACTCGCTTGAACACGTTTTGTTTCCGCATGTATCGATCGTTGATGCGACCGTAATCACTGAGTAACAAAGCCGGTAACTCTCCACTCGAAGGTAATTCCACATTCTCGCGAAGTCCGCTGTATTCGCCGTCACGCAACGCCTTCAGCACAGTGGCTCTACTGGCCGTCGAGATCCGAATTGCATTGGCGAGTCCGAAATACTGTTTTCGCCAGTGCAAGTCTTGTCCATAAAACGCCTTCATCTCGGGCTTGCGTTGCTGCAAGCGATTCAGGAGCCGGAACGTCCTCGGCCGCGGCGCAAGGGGTCCATCGTACTTCGAATTCCAAACCTCGATGCCGAAGGGCAAAGTCTCAAACGTTTCGATCCAGTCGAACATGCTGTCGCCCGGATGCGCTATCACCGAAAGTCCACCCTGCGCTTCAATGTGCTTGATCACTTCCTCCGGTTCGGTGGTGTCGACAAGAGACGCAACACCATAACCAAGGATGTGCATGCGCCGCTCACATTCAAACTCGAGACCCGGAATGAAGCGAAAGGCATCGTCGGATAACGACTCGCATTCATCAACGTACGCGCGCAGTTGGTCCGGCTCGAACCACTCCGCGTGATCCGTCATGCAGACGAGCTGGTAGCCGTTCTTCACGAACATCTCGCGCAACTCGCGGAGCGTGAACTCGCCGTCGGAGTAAGTGCTATGACAATGAAGAGCGGCTTTGAGCATGCACTCCCTTTTCAGCGGTCGACTTCTTCTTGAATTGCGCCGGAATTCTTCTGGTGAAGAAATCCAGCCAATCGCCCAACTCCGGTAACGGATCACGCCACATAAAATTGTCGTGATAAGTTCCAGCCACGGGTAACAGAAACTGTGTCAACGTTCGCAAACGGCCCGGAAACCTGGCCGGGTAACCCGCCGGCGCTCCACGCCAAACCTCGATTAAATGACGAAAGTCTCCCAAAAACCACCGGCATCGTACGCCTGTACGGTACCCCGTCTGCACTTCTACGTCTCCCTCTTCGGCCATGCGCACCAGCAGCGCGGGGAAGTCCACGCCAGCATAAACGGACAATGGAAGAGAGTTCCAGAAACGGCCATTGACCTCGAGAAAAACCGGCGTCCCGTCGGGTCGCGTGCGAAACTCGACCATCGCTACGCCGTGCCAACGCAAACCTTCGAGAATACGCAAAGCCGCGGTTCGCGTCCGCTCATCAGGCGCGACGCTCTCCCGCACCGCACTGCCCGAGCCAGTGGGCCGCACGTCGCGAATACGACGGTGCGCAAACTCAGCTCGGAGCTCACCCTCGTGCATCAGTGCAAAGTAGCCTGTTCCGGTTCCGGCGATGAATTCCTGAGCCAGGAGCGCGGAACATCTACTACGCATCTTCTCATACGCGACCATAAATTCGCCGCTGCTAACAGCGTAAAGAGGTGCTCCAGTGGAAGAGACCGTCCCATCGGCTGACACCTCCTCCGAACTGCGAGGCTTCAGCACCACTGGAAACGCACTCGAGGCCGCGAATTGTTCAGCTTCAGCGCAAGACGAGATTAAAGTGGTTTGCGGTACGGCAATGCCGAGGGATTCGGCGAGCGCAGTGGTCTGACGTTTATCAAACGCCCGCAGAACAGTTTCGTGTGGCGGTAAAACGAGCTTGCCTCCTGCGTCAAAAATATCCTGACGGTTGGCTGAGACAGGAAGCGTCGTACGTTCCGTCATCGGCAGCAACAGCGTTCCCGGCACTCGCTTGATTTCGTCAACTAATCGCTCGATGAAAAGCTCAACTGCGTTACCAGGCGCCGGATATGTAAATGCACCTTTAGCACCACGCGACCAGCCAGCCTTGGACCAGTTCGTCTCCGCGCCTACGACGACTTCATGTCCCGCCGCCGCGAGCGAGCGAACCGCCGCTACAGCGTGGTTTTCATTACCATCGAGGACCAGCACTCTCATGCATTCATTTACAGACTCATCCACCGATTACACAGATCTATTAATCAATCCGTGTAATCCGCGGATAGAATGCGCTCAAACTCAATTGCGATTATGGGCCAGTCGTACTTCGCCGCCAATGTTGCCGCTTCCGAGCCTAGCTGTCTGCGCTTTTCATCGTTAACAAGCAACTCGATCACTGACGTGGCAAACGTCGCTTCATCATCAGCCAAAAGAATGTCTTTTCCGTCGTGAATGTCGAGGCCTTCGGCGCCGATTGCGGTCGACACCACCGCCTTGCCTGCCGCCATCGCTTCGTAGATCTTCAATCGTGTTCCACCACCGATCCGAAGTGGCACCACAAACACTGCTGCGTCACGCAAGTAAGGCAAGACCGACTCGACTCGTCCGGTTATCTCGACGGATTCAGAGCTCCACTTCGTTATGCGTGGTGGCGGATTGCGACCTACCACCAGAAACTTCGCATCAGGCACCGCCGCCTTGACGCTCGGCCACACCTCTCTGCAGAAATAGTCGACACCATCGATGTTCGCTTCCCAATCCATCGAACCGAGAAAGAGCACCTGCGGTACATGCCCATTCGGTTCCTCACCAGCTACCGCAGCGTAGTTCGCGAGATCGACGCCGGTCGGCACCACTGAAATCCGCGACGGCTCGGTCATCTTCGACATCAATTCCTTATCGTGCTCGGAAACGGCAATCACATGATGAAACCGATTCACTGCGTGATGTTCGTAACGCATCATCTTTGCCGCTTCGAGCTTGAAGGCGAGTCGTTTTGGCGGGTTTGATTCGTGTGCTGCCTGCCGCTTCCATAAAGCTGACTCGACGTTGTGCTGAAAGAGAACGGTAGGTGTGTTCAGCGTAACCGGAAAATTCAACGAAGCGGAAAGAAAGTCACACACAAATACATCGAAACGTCGCTCACGATCCCACTGGGAAATCAGCTTTTGAATCTGCGGCGAAGTGAACTTGGCAACTGCGTAAGGCGCGGACGACGGCACGTTGCGAAAGTATCGTAACGTCTGGCTAACCGTCGAAACAGCATATCCGGTATTAATAGTTACAGCTCCGGGAAACTGCTCCGCGATCTTCTGCTCGTAATCTTTGTCAGGGGCGCCGTCGTAGTAAGTAACGAGCGTGACCTCGTTCCGAGAGCGGAGATGTTTCAGCAGGTTGTAGGATCGGATCTTTCCCCCAGTGTCCACTGGTAGAAGTTTTCCGGCTTTGATCCAGGCAATACGCAATAGATTAAGAGGTTGTCGAATTCCGGCGAGGGACGAGCTTACATTTCACCACTGCCGTCGTAAACTCACGGGTCAGACGGTTTGCAAAGGGCCGCAGCTTTCGAATTGGCACAGCGCGAAACTCGGCAAACTCAAAGTCACTCGCGGCCACGATTTTTTCAAAGCGCGAGATCGTCAGTTGATTCAAGCCTCCGCGTACCTCACTGAAGCGAGTAGCGCCTTCGGATGAAAACTCTCCGTACCAACGCATCAAAGCCTTTTCTGTAAATACCAGGTGCGCCCACGGAAAGATAGAGAAGCCGTGACCTCCGAGCGGGTGATACCACGTTGGTCCAAAACAAGTGAGTATGTATCCGTCGTCTTTGAGAAGGCCCCGCATGATTCGCAGTATCGCCTGCGGATCATGGAAATGCTCGAAAGCATCAAGACTCATGATTACGTCAACCTTCTCCGTGACGTTTGTAGTAAAGACACAGCGATCACCAACACCGGCATCAGCAGCTCTCTTTCGTGCGCCAACCAATGTGTCTTCGTACAGGTCGCAACCAATAACCTTGCGCGCACCATGTTGCGCAATCTCGATCGCTTCCAGTCCTCCCTCGCAGCCGAAATCAAGCACCACCTTCCCGGCGAACTCATCCCAGACGTCTTCGCCGAACAGGACTTCCATTTTGCTGCGGCCCACATAAGCGGTGTAGTCGTTGTTACCCGTTTGGCCCGGACTGAGACGACGCAGCAATCTATAACCCAGAGCACCACCGAGGATTCCCATAGTTCTCATCAACCCGCTATTGCCAGTTCTCTAACATCCGACTGCTGGTGCGACTCACCATCGATGAATTGGCGTTGCCAGATCTCAAAATTCACCAGCGCCCACAGTCGTTCGTCATGATTCTCGGCGCCACTCTGATGGCGAGTCACGAGTTGCCGCACAAAATCCGCGTTGAAAATTCCGCGACTCATTGCCCGTTCACTCAAAACGTATTCGTCAATTACCGATTTATATGCACCGCGGAACCACGATCCAATCGGAACCGGAAAACCCATCTTCGAGCGCGACAGAATTGTTTCAGGCAGGACGCCCTTCATCGCTTCGCGCAAAATGTACTTCGTCGTGCCACCACGCAGCTTCAATCGTTCCGGCAAGCTGCACGTAAACTCGACCAGCTTGTGGTCCAGAAACGGCACACGGCTTTCGACCGAAGTCGCCATGCTCATCTGATCCTGTTTCATCAGGAGTTCGTGCAGATACGTCTTGATGTCGGCGTAAAGCAGACGATCGAGTAGCGATGTCGCGTCGGTCTCTCCGAGTGCAGTGCGAACACCGGCATACGGATCGAGTGACCCAATGCGCTCTGCTGTCTCGCCGGAAAGCAGTAAAGGCTGCATCGAGAGCGGAAACACGGCAAAGTTGTCGAAATAGATACTCTCAATATCCGGCGGCACGCTCAGAAAACTACGCAATAGTTTTTGACGTAGTCTCGAGGCTGGCAGGTTTCGCACGCCTCCTCGCATTGCGTCGCGCACGATCGAGGGAGTGATGCCTCGATAGAGTTTGCCGAGCGAAAGATTCAGAATCGTTTTGCGGTAGCGAGCGTAACCGGCCAGAAGCTCGTCGCTGCCTTCGCCCGTCAAAACTACCTTCACGTGTTGTGAAGCAAGCAGCGAGACGAAATACAGAGCCACACTCGATGGATGGGCCAGTGGTTCGTCTTCATGCCAGATGAGTCGCGGCAGGGCGTGGAAAAACTCTTCCGGACTCACGACAACTTCATGATGATTCGTCTTGTACGCCTCGGCAACAATCCGCGCGTAGGACAGTTCATTTGCTTCGCGCTCGGCAAACGCCACCGAAAAAGTCTTGATCGGCTCGTCTACCATCCTGCTCATCACCGCGGCAATGGCAGATGAATCGATACCGCCCGACAAAAACATTCCCAACGGAACGTCAGCCATCAAACGCAGACGCACAGAGGTTTCAAAAAGCTCGCTCCACTCTGCAATGTAGTCGGCGTCAGATCGTCCATCACTTTTAACTTTCGCGAAACTGACGTCCCAGTATTTCCGGATCTCTACACGGCCGTCTTTCCACTTCAGCGTGTGTCCCGGCAGCAGACGCTTCACTCCGCGATAGAGCGTGTCTTCACCTGAAGTGGCGTGATTGGCGAGGTAATCCGGCAGGAGCGCGAAATTGATTTCGGGCCGCAATGCGTTTGCCTGAAGGATTGCCTTGATCTCGGAAGCAAAAAAGAACGAGCCGTCGTCGAGGTGAGCGTAGTAAAGCGGTTTTACTCCGAGACGATCGCGGGCAATAAACAACTCCTGCTGCTTCCCGTCCCAGATCGCAAAAGCAAACATGCCGCGCAGGAAGTTGACACACGCTTCGCCGTGCTCTTCGTACAAGTGGAGAATGGTTTCGGTGTCGCAGTGAGTTCGATAAACATGTCCGCGAGCTTCCAAATTTTCGCGGAAATCCGCATGGTTGTAGATCTCACCGTTGTAGATGATTTGCAGCGAGCCGTCTTCGTTGGTCATCGGCTGGTGACCCGCGGCCACGTCGACAATACTCAGGCGCCGGTGGCCTAACCCGACTCGACCATCACTGAATATGCCGGCATCATCCGGCCCGCGATGCGTGATCACATCGCGCATCCGCGCGAGATCGTCCTTTGCCAGGCGTCGACCTGAGCGCGTTGATAAAGCTATGCCGTTAATTCCGCACATTTACGATTGACTGCGGCCGACACTACCCAACAATGATTCCAGATCCATCACGGGTAAAGCCAGTTCCAGGACACCTTCCTCTGTTTCCACTCTGAATCGATCCTCGACTCGTCTTGCTACCAGATAGTCGATCTTCTTCTTCGAGCGCAAGAGCTCGCGCCCTTCGAATTCAAGCGTGTGACCGTCAATGAGTATCAATTCCTCGATGCGACGCTGGTCGTTGCGCTCAAATCTCGCCCAAACAAGCTCAAAGTCTGATGCAAACTGCACGGTCTCGCTCCATGTTGGATCTGTTTTTATCTCGGCCTCGCGCCACATTAAAACGTCATGCCGGCCGTCGAAATCAATTGAAAACGCCTGACCGGCAAGAGCCTCGATTTGTCGCACCGAAGGCTTAGGAGTCGCGCCCATGGTTTCGGGCAGCAGGAATGTTATCAACTCCTGGGAACCCCGCGCTGACACAGAAAAAGCAAAAACGGGCGCGGCCACCCTCTCACCATAACAGTGTGAAACCCAGCCGGATTCCTCAGTCCACTGGCCGCCGGGGGCAAATGTTGCGAGTTGCAGGATGGCGTACCGGTCCTTTTCCGAAACGATTCTGACGATGTTTTCCTTGCTGTGTAGAGGCGCGACATGGGAGTCAAAATGAAACGACAGACGCAGGTTGTGAACGCCTTTTGACGCGACGATATCACGGATTATCCAGTAATTATCCTTGATAAATAGAATGCGCCGCGCGTGTTCGGCCGGCTCGGGCAAGCGAGCAAAACCGTCGTGCGCGCCGGCAACAAAGTCAAAACGATCGTGACTGATCCACGAGAGACATTCTGAACGGGCGATCGAGTTCCAGGAAAAAGCTTCAGCAGATTGCGAAGACGACTGATCGTCGATGGTTAGCGTGTTGTGCGCAAACGAGCTGCGAAACCAGTCGCGCGTCTCTTTCGAACCTGTGTACGTGCACGTGCCGGGATCCACGAGGACTGTCTGGCCCTTTGCTGCGACGTCGATGGCGAGGGCGTCAGCATGTGCATGACCGCAGTTGCCCTGCCCGTGCGGGCCACAATCGAAGAAGAGAAAATTTGATTCCCTCGTCCAGCCATCGCGCATAACGTAGTAGCCGCCCGAGGTGAAAGCTACCGACGTTTTGTCCGGCTTTCTCGCGTCAAGTTTGAGCAACCTGTCAACGCCTTCCGAGCCGAGTAACCACAACGTTTCCTCACGGATTCCACCGGCTACAAACTTGTAACAGGGGTCTTCAAACACTGCCGCTCCGGTAGATAAGGTCGAACGAAAGTCGTTGCCGGCATGATGATCCAACATCATCAGGCGACCACCATCGTCGTCTCCAAAGAGTGGAGTGGTACCGTCCGGACGAGTGATATACATCAGGTGGTCCAGAAGCGATTGGAGTTTCTCGGCGAGTTGCGGGAGCGTTGCTTCGCCCTGGCGTCGCAGCAATATCCAAAGATGCAGGTAGAAGTCAGTTGTGTATCGATGGTAATAGCTCGACTGTTCGAAATAGACGCCGTCAGGTTGTACATGCTTTTCAGCCTGGGCGAGCAGGATCTGAAGTCCGGTGTTGCGCCAGCGCTTCGCATCCCTGAACTCAGGTAACAAACTGCCGAGGTAAAAAAGCCCGAGCGCTTCTCCGGTCAGATGTGTGTTGGGACTGAAATAGGTCGAAAGATAAGTTTCCAGATGTCGCGCGTGCACATAAAGAAACTGGAGGATGCGTGCGAAAAGCTCCGGCGTCAGGGAACCTGAATTTCGAAAGAAGTGCAGCGCCCACAGCCAGGAGATGGATCGGAAAGCGACTTCCAAACTGCTGGCCCAGTTGACGCCCAGCTTGGGTGGATTCTGGTCCATCCATTCGGTGATGTGCGTTGCGAAGGTGCATGGATAACGCTCGTCGCCTGTGAGCCACCAGGCTTGGCCCAGGGTGACGAAATACTGGTGCCGGTTGAGTTCCCAAATGATCTTTTTGTCGCCGGTGATCTTCGGGTCGAGGTAATTCAAGCGACTCCAGTGAACAAGCGGCGACTGTTTTCCGGCAAGCGGTTCTAAATGCCAGTTGATCGGTGAACCGAAATTCAAATCGCGAAATGCCAGGAGGTCGAACGAGCCTTCGAGAATCTTCGCGGCCTTTTGCAGAATCGTCTTTTCGCCGTCGGGCCAGTGTCGTTTTAGTGTCGCAATGGTAGTTGTCTGGCTTTCGAATGAAGAGAAAAAAGAGATGGGAGGACGTTGAGTAAAGTTGTGGTGTAAGACTGCAGTTGACGCGAGCCGTGGATTAAGCAATCGCAGCAGTTGTTTGTCGTTCGGCAGTTTCCCAGACCAGCCCGCTCTTTCAATGGACGTAGCCAGAGCCTGCGAGCCCCGCACTCGCAACTCATCAAAACTCGCGTTCTTAAGTTTCCTGAGCTTGCTCATTGATGGCTTCCACCCGCTACCGCGAGGTGGTACTGACCCTGCCCAAGTCAGGTTCTGACTTTTGAGGCAAATCTGCGCTGTGGCCCAGACCGCAGTAGACATTCATCCACGCATCACGCACGGCCGCCCAACTATATTTCGAACACTCATTGCGGCCTTGCTCAACCAGGCGCCTCGTCAACTCCGGATCGGCTAAAAGCTCAAGCGAGCGTTCCGCCATTTGTGAATAATCGCCACACGCGACGAGCATGCCGTTTGTTCGATCGATCACGATGTCAGGAATTCCGCCGGCGTTGGTGGTAACAACCGGAAGCCCACACGAAAACGCTTCCAGAATCGAAAGCGGTTGGTTGTCGATTTCAGAACCATTGAGATAGATGTCGGCCTGGTCGTAAACGTCGGCAATTGAACCAGGCTCAACCTGTCCAATGAAGCTTGTATTTTGCAAGCCGAGTTCCTGGGCCAGTGCGTGCAGTGAATCTCGCTGCGATCCATCACCCGCAACCGTCAACGTTGCGTTGGGAAATCTTTTCTGAATGAGCCCGAACGCACGCAAAACGCGATCGACTCCATAATGAACCTCAAAGTTTCGATTCGACAGGAAATTAGGTTGCGGCGGCACTCGATCCCGAAAGCGAAAGTGACGCGTGTCAACGAGGTTATAAATCGCGTGCGCCTCGAGACCGAACGCAGCGAACACGCGCACCAGATAGTTTGAAGGTACAACAACAGAATGGGCCAGCCGGATCGTCGGAACGGCACTGCGCCGCCAGCGTTGCAGATGATCTTCCGCTTCACCACTATGGTAATTGAGCAGAACCTTGCGCCGGTACAGTCTGCCGATCAGGATCGCAGGTGTAGGCGCGAGTACAAATGAAACATAGGACGCCGAAAAAATGTGAAGCACATCGTACTTGTAAACAGTAGTCAGCAAACTCCACACATAAGCAATCGACGTAACGATGGTTCTCACGTATTTGATCTGCTGAAGTTTGCGAAGGACGCCGGGCAGACGCGGATTGATCGGCAGGAAGTCCACCTCCAGCGCAGGCTCGTCGCGCAAGCGTTCGAGCAGGCGCACAGCCTGAACGGCCTGACCGCCGAGGATGTCCAGCGACGGACCAATCATCAGAATCCGCAGCTTTCGTTTACTTTCTGACTTACCGGACATTCTTCTTACTCAACAAGCGATTATAGAGATCCTCAGTTGTTGTCAGTTGAGTATCCAATGAGAATCGGGCGGCTGCAACTCTTTGCCCCTGCTCGCCCATGGCGCGTGCAACGGATGGTCTTTTCAAAAGCTCAATGATTCGTGTCGCCATCATTTTCTCGTCGCCGGCCGGCACGAGATATCCAGTCTCTCCCTCCACAATCGCTTCGCGTGCTCCTCCCACGTCAGTAGCTACGACGGGACGGCCGGCGGCCATGTATTCCAGTATAGAGTTTGAAAACCCCTCCGCTTTCGAACTCAACACACAGATCGTCGAAATGCTCAGTAAATCAGCAATACGCTCGCAGCGACCCAGAAAGAAGGTGCTATCGGCAATGTTAAGTTCCTGCGTCATGGCCCGCAAACTTTCAGTCAATTCACCTTCTCCCGCGAGCAGGAAACCAGCATTGGGCACCGCATCCTTAACGATTTTTGCCGCGCGGAGGAACATCGGATAGTCCTTAACCTCCAGGCGCATGTTGGCAACTATCGTGACGAATGGACGCGAGTCAGGCAGGTTGAAGGAAGAGAGCACATCCGCACGTTCGGCATGAGAAGCTAGGCGAATGAGATCAAGGCCGTTGTAGATGACGGTGATTTTTTCGGCGCGAATGCCATCGTTTTTTAGCTTCTCACGTACTGCATTCGAGTTCGCCACGACGTGATGCGCTAATGAGTATGCGATCTGCTGAGTTTGGTGTTGCGCGCGTGATCGCATCCCTTCCGTCTCTCTCATCGAAGCGACTCTGACCGGTACGCGCGCCAATGCGCCGGCAGCCATGCCAAAGACGTTCGTGTAGAAATCGTGCGTGTGCAGCACCGCGGCATCTACAGACTTGAGCCAACGAACGAATCGTCTCAACTGCTGAATTGCATTCTGATCGTAAAAACTGTTGAGAGGAAATGAAGGTATTTCGCCGAGGGGTAAATCGTTCACAGTCGTCTTCAAGATTCCATCAGGACTCAGACTCGCCAGACGAACATCAAACTCACTGCTGCCTGATAAAAGACGAGTGAGTTGCAACGCCTGACGCTCCGAACCGCCCTGGTTGAAACTGTCGACGAGTTGAACAACAACGGGCTTCAAGAATTCATGCTCCGCGAGGCTTTAAACAAGGGTCAGCTCTAAGCCTGCGGAGCAGGCGAAAGCTTAAAGCCTGGGGCGTAAGCCCCAGGATCAAATCAAAATGAATTGCGAGCCCATGAAATGGGCGACAACTCGTCGCCTACAATCGCTCTGTCGCCCGCATACGCGGGCTTTGAAAATGTGTTATCGCCTTAATCCTAGGGCTTACGCCCTAGGCTTTATGCTTTCGCCTGCTTCGCAGGCTAAGACTCTGTCCAGCAATACTCGACTCCACAATCTTCCAAAGCTTGTTAAGACTCTGCTCCTGAGAGAAGTGTGTGCTGATGTGATTCCTGGCTGCTTCGCCCATTCTGGCCGCTGTCTCCGGCTCTTCGAGTAGTCGCAGCATGTGTGTGGCCATTCCATCTACGTCGTGCTCGTCAACGAGGAACCCGGTTTCTCCTTCGATCACTACATCCGGTATTCCAGCGTGACGAGTGGCGACTACGGGCAAACCGCTTGCGCCGGCCTCGAGAATTCCGAGTGGCGTGCCTTCGCAGTCTCCCGATGCGGCTTCGACTGAATGTTGTAAGAAGCAACGGGCATTGCGCATCTCAGCTTGCACTGCCGCATGTTGCTGCGCCCCAAGAAACGTCACCGCACTTGCGACGCCAAGACTCGCAGCGAGTGTCTTACACTCATCTAACAATGGCCCATCGCCAACCATTCGCAGTTGCGCCGCGGGAAACTTGCGATAGACCTGGCTGAAAGCTCGTAACGTAACTTGCGGTGCTTTCTTCTCGACGAACCTACCGACCGCAATAAACAAAGGTGGCGCGTTACCGGGTTGTGAACCGCCGAACGCGCTGCAGTCGATTCCGTATGGATTGTAATGAACCTTCTCGGCGGGTGCGCCCATCGAGATGAGCTTACGTTGCATCGAGCGCGAGACGGCGATGATGGCAGCAGCCTGGCTGAACATCAGCGGATACGTCTCACGATGTTCTTCGAGTACGTCACGCACGTGAGCGTCGAAACCGTGAAAGTGAACGATCAAGGGTATGTCGAGTCGTTTGCAGGCTTCGACAGTGCCAACGCCTGTGGTTCCATACTCCGCCAGCACTGCTTGCGGAGCAAAGTTCCTAAAAGCGCGCATGTAACCCGAAGTGATCTCGCGTTCGAGACTGTGGCCTAACAGCGTGCGGCCAACTTTATGTAGAGCGATGTTAGTTAACGGAAGTACTGTCTTTGAACCAATACTGGGTCGCCAGCCATGGACCACGAGAATCTTTGCCGGCAGCTTCTCGATGTGCGCGCGGATGAAAGTCTCCGAGATGGAAGGTTCGTACGGAACGACAATACAGATTCGCTTCTCCTCGTTGCCGAGAAGATCGCCGTTGTGCCTGACAAATGTTTCAGTTACTTCTTGAACTGACCTCATCCTTCATCGCCAGCACAGTATGTGAGCCACTGTCTATTACTCGGAAGCCGTATTGCTTCATGAGCTGATCAAACCGCGAATCTTCTCTGCTGTTATCGTGGAATTCGATCGCGATGGTTCGCACCTGCTGCAACCAATCTACGTTTCCTTTGAACAGTTCTACTTCGGCGCCTTCGATGTCAACCTTCAGCAAGTCAATTCTTTGAAAACCACTCTGCGCAATGATCTGGTTCATCGGCAAACCGGTGATTGCGTTCTCTGCAAAATTCACGGGAGTTTCGTGTACCGCAAAAGCACTGAAGTGATCGGGATCGTCCTCAGCTCCCCCAACCAACGGTTTCTCGCTACTCCAAACAGCAGCCTGCAGAGTCCGGCAACGGCCACTTGCAACCAGTCTCTCTACATTTGAAACAAGAACTTGATAAGTACTGGGGTTTGGTTCCACCGCCAGTATTTTGCAGTTTGGAAAGTGTCCGGCGAAATAACGTGAGGCCAGCCCGATATTCGCGCCAAGGTCGACTATCGTTTCACAGTTTCGGACTTTCGTAATCACATCTTTGTAAACCTGCTGCTGAATTACTTCAGTGAACGTGAGAATGTCAGATCCTCTTTCCCTGAGAAGCAATTCCCCACGCAGAGGACTGCGCATGTTTAGCTTTAGCAGTGACCCTTCCGGACATTCCGCTTTCTGGCTGCGAATGGAATATTCACGGAAGCGCATTACCGAACGCAACGTCATCCTTGGCCACCACTCACCGATGAAAGACAAACTCCACGGCACCCTTGCTTGAATCCCCATTGTCAGAAGCTCACCTGTTTTTTATGCAACATCAACGACGCGATTTGTCGGAAGTCGAGCAGCGCTTTGCGTCCACGCGGCAATACGACCAGCACCAATAGCGACACGCAGGCTGTAATGATAAAGCCCGCACACACGCCAACTACCGGATTGGTCACCGTAACCAGATTTCGGAACAGAAAAAGAACCAGCATGGAACATATCGCAGCAGCCGCAAACGGAATTATCGTCAAATAAAAATCGCGCGTGCGCACCGGACCCGTTCGACCTACAAACCAAAACAACGCGGGAATCACGACCAGATCAAACGTAATCGCATAACTCGTCGCAACTCCGACCGCGCCCCAGGGCAGTCCAACAACGATCGATACTATGATCATACTGGAACCAATAATCCCCCACTGGAACATATGATGCGTACGCGATTGCGTCATGAATAACCAGCCGGTGGTGTTGGCGATCGGCTGAATGAGTCCCGCAATTCCCAGGAGAGCAAAAATCCGAGAGGCTTCTTTCCACTGAGGTCCCAGCACTATTTGCACGATCCAATCAGCCGTCACGATCATCAGTGCCGTCCCCGGCATCGTGATGATGGCAATCTTCTCGAGAATTCTAAGATAGGCCTGGCGATAACGTTCGGGGTCGTCGTTCAGTCTGCTCAACGCCGGAAGGGCCACCGCGGCTATCGGGGTATTTATCTGTTCGATCGGTAGTAGTAACAACTGATATGCCTTGGCATAGAGACCGAGCTGTTGGCTACCCCAGAACTTTCCGATCAGCAGGTTATCGAGATTTCTCGCGAAGTAGTTAACTACTCCGAAACCCGTCAGGTTTCTGCCAAAGGCGAGCATCGACCGCACACCCGAACCACGTACCGGCAATCCCGGCCGCCAGCGACAAACAATCCAAACTCCAATCGTATAACTTAAACCCTGACTCAACTGCGAAAAGATCAGCGCCCAGTAATGAAGGCCACGCCACGCCAGTGCTATCGCCACTGCAATCCCAATCAGCAGTGAAACAACTTCGACTATCGCCAGCGATAGGAACCGCATCTGTCGCCGGAGTAAAGCTTCGTGCTGCACCGCCAGACCGCCAAACACAAAACCTACTGCATAAACCGCGGTGATCCAGGTCAGACGCGTCTCGCCATAAAACCACGAGACTAGCGGTGAAATAGCGACCGTAAACACAAATACGCCGAAACTCAGCGCGACATTGAACCAAAAGAGCGTGCTGATCTGTTTGTCGCCGATCTCTTCTTTCTGAATCGTCGCCGTCGCCAGACCTAAGTCCTTGAACATCGAAACGAAGTTGACGATGACGGCCATCATCCCGATCAGGCCGTAGTCCTGAGGTGTTAAGAGTCGCGCGAGAATTACCGTGGCAGCAGTGCTGAAGAAGAATTTAAGTCCCTGCGAAATGATCGTCGCCAGACCTCCACGGGCCGTGCGTCTGGCAATGTCGGCTTTCAGGTGATCGGTGCGGAAATGACGATCATCGATGTCATTTACCGCCGCAGTTGACTCTTTGCTGATACTCAAAATCTCGGTTGGCAGGATTCAGGTTGCACGCAACTGATAAACGCGACGAAGGAGTTGCGGCGCGACGCGTAAGCACCACAAGACGATGGTTAGTTTCCAATTGCGATAATAATCGTTTGCAAAACGAAAAGACTTGGCGGCAGCGTCGAATTCGCCATGCAATAGCGAGCGCTTGCCGCGATCGACTTCGACACTGGCTGAACGCAGCGAAACTGTGCGCGACAGTGTTTCCCGTTCCTTAGGCGTCAGATCTGTTCTTTGGCTGACCTTCGCCAGTACCTTTAATTCACCTTCGACGGACTTGATTCCGTCCGAAGCAAGACTGCCATCCCAAACGCGGTGACGCGCAAGGATCTCGCGTTGGTAGTTCATGCGAGCTCCGTCGCGTTTGGCCAGACGCACCCACAAGTCGAAGTCCTGCGAGTTTCTGAGGGTCACATCGAAAAGACCGACTTCGAGTATTGGCTCACGACGAGCGACAACAGTGGACGTGTTCACCAGACATCGCTCGGCTAACAGACTCTCAAACGTTACCGGTCCGTTCGAAGGTTCGTGCTGCATCACCGTTCCACTCTTTTTCGCACTATTTCCAAAGAGCTCGGCGTCGGCATAAACCAGGTCATAACCCGGACCACTTCTTATCAACTCGAGTTGCTTCTCGAGAAACGTCGGTAACCACTCATCATCGCCATCAAGGAACGCTACAAACTCGCCGCGTGCTGCGCGAAGACCTGTATTTCGAGCCGCGCCGGCCCCTTGATTCTCTTGTTTCAGATAGACGATGCGTTCCAGATAAGGTTCAAGTACTGCCTCCAGCTCAACAGTATCTGGTGAGCCGTCATTGATGATAATTACCTCGAAATCGGAGAAAGTCTGCGCCAGCACCGATCGCAACGTGTCCCCAATAAACGGCGCCACATTATAAGCGGGAATAATTACACTCACTACAGGCACACGATCTGTCATGCTCTCCGGCTTACCTCTTGCTAATCTTACGGCTCTGGTCTGAAAAACGAAAGAAAGGAATCTGGGATAAAATGGCGCGCGCTCACCTTGTAAGTCCAAGGAGAGCGCGTCTGGATTCCAAAAGTATTGCCGCCAAACAGAGTTCTACACTGCTACTTCTTTCTCTTCCATCTCAAACATCAACGTCTTCACACGCTTTCTCAGCGCCAGCTCGAACTGTTTCGCCTCTTCAACCTGCGTAAACGCGAGGGCCCGCAATTCCTGCTCGATACGGCGCCGGTAGTCCGAAACCAATGAGTCAGAAACGCCCAATACCGCCGCTACTTCCAGTTGCGTCGCGTGATCAGGGCTTAAATAACAGTACCAAAGCACGCCGATAATGCGATTGTATTGCTTTACTTTGCCGCGAACCGCCTCATTCAGACTCGCCAGAAACTGCTCGACAGACCCCGCCGCTTCCCGCTCAGATTCGCGGCGCAGCAGTCCTTCTTCAGGATTCTCGCGCTTGTCGACCGGCTCGTACGCGTTGCCGTTCTCGTTATCACTGTCGTCACCGTCGAGTGGAACGAGGTAAATATCCATCACCGGCAGACGCGACATGACGAGACTTCGAAGCGTGCGAACGTCAACCGGCGAATCAACGGCATCCAGCACTGAGACGATCAAATCTTCGAGATCCGCATTGCTAATCACGATCTGCGAATCGCCAGTACAACCCACCATCCGAGTGTCTCTCTGCCGCACGGCAATTATCTGCACGCGCTGCTCGACTTCATGCGCGCCACGTCGCGATTTGTTGTCTTTCCACTCGCTCAAACCGTAAACACGATCGGCAAGACGTCGATGCGGCTCGTCGTCGATACCACTCGAATCAAAACGTCGGAAATTAGGGCTCGACTGAATTAACGTCGAAATACGTCGGGCTAATCGATAACTCTCCGGGTGACGCTTGCGAAGCTCAGCTGTGAGTAAATTCGTCAACTCGATTTGACTGATCTCACACTCAATCTCGTAGTCAGTCATCTCCGTCTCGAGATAGTGCTCAAAACGATTTTTGCTGAGCAGTTGAACAAACAATTCCTGCGTGAGGTCGGTGTAAGCCGCGCCCGCGCCTTCTTCAACCAGCAGGCCGGCACTGCGCGAAGCTCGGACGAGCGGATGATGCGAAACTATGCGGTGCAGGTCGGTCCAGAGACGATTGACGTCGGAGGAGCGAAGACTTTCGACCCATTTCGCATTCTTTCCGTGCCGTTCGTTGCGGCGCTCTCGGGGGACCGGACGATTTTCGCCCGGTTCGAGTTCCACTGTTTTTTCAGGATCTTCACTAATGGATTTCACAGGATTGTCCGTGTTGGCCCTACGTCGTCTGGGAGTTCGTCACTTGAGAATTTAGGCGGGTGAGTCCGGAAGTCAGTACCACCTGCGGTAGCGGGTGGGTAGCCGACACCAAGCTGTTAGAAAGTTCTCGTTTTTGCCAGATTTTTTACCGCGGGATAGCGGTGGTGCTCCTGGAGATGCGTCAGATAGCCGATCCAGCCCTGACTGACGACGTCATGGTAACATCAGTTTAAATAACGGGCAACATCTTTTTACACGCATATGAACGTGCAAAATTGTTAGGAAAAATTGGAAGAAAGCTCTGGAAGGCGGGATGAATTGTGCGTTTTGATACGTTGAACCTCAGAGATGAGCGAAATCATGGCCTCAAGGACGACAACACCATTTCTGAAGACTGCCGCGTGCCCAGCCTCAGCGACTCTGCTCTCATTTCGCGGCAAAACCCTCTCAACCGAAGCCGAAATGCTCGTCACAGACCACCTCAAAGTCTGCGACTTCTGCAACGCCGAACTACCGCTGCTCGCGCATTTCGATTCGATGTCAGCGCCGTCCAAAACGCCCGAGATCCCCATGGATCTCCGCATCCTGGCCGAGTCAATTTTTAGCCACATCTATGAAACCGGCACACTAGTCAAGCGAAAAAAACAGTTAGCTGAGCAGACCCGTAGCGTGGAGCGCGACGCGTCCTGAAATCTTACTTTACTTTCCGCTTGCATGTAGGTTTGTGATCAGTCGGACCGTTAAAGTCAGACTATCTTGTTGACGGTTTTTCTTTTGTTTTTGCTTTACCGTTAGCGGCCACCACCGTCACTGGTGGCTGCTGTTCAACTTCAAGTCGATCATGGGTGCGATCAAACATCTATTCAGGTATCGCTATGAAGTTCAGTTCGCACTCTCTCAGTCTGAGAGAGGCCGAGCGCCCAATCAGATATCAGTCATGACAGACTATGTGGCTGGCGGGCAACTCGAGCTGCGACACCACGCCGCACGAATTCGGCGTAGTCAATTTGCTCACGTAACATGATAAAGCTGCGTACTAACAACTTCCTGGCAACAGCTACTTTCGCTTTGGGCCGCTCCCGACGTTGCGACAGGCGTTGATAGAATCGTTTCAACTCGGGATCCTTACGGCAAGCAGTCTGTCCGGCTTCGTTCAGCAGGTAACGCAACAATCGCGACCCGGCTTTGCTAATGCTACCCATGCGGCGCCGCTCGGAAGATTGCTCTTCCATGCAATCCAGCCCCGCATAAGCAGTCACTTGGCGTGTAGTACGGAAGCGCGAGACCGGCATTAAGGTGTAACGCAGCGCCAGGCTAGTCAATAAACCAATCCCGGGATGCGTTTGTAATAAAACCACGGCCGCATCTTTATCGGCGAGCAGCTGTAGGGCCGCTTCTACCTTGGCGATGCGTTGATTGACAAAGGCGATCAGCTGCAACCATTCCTCCCGCTGCTGCGCCAGCACTGGAGATAAAGGTAAAGCTTGCAACTGCCGAATTCCTTTCTCGGTTAACAGCTGCCGTTTCAGCGGCAAGCCGGCGTTGATCCCGATAGCATGCAACGAGTTCTTGGCTATCGTTCGTACTTTTACTAGCTTGTGCCGGTAACGAAGTTGTCGTAACACCAAACGACTTTCCTCGCTAAATGTATGCAAGCGGGGAAAATCGCCCTTTAGCATCAGGTCCAGCATCAGATCGGCATCGCGTCGATCATTCTTCTGCCGGCGTGGCGCCTTGCGTCTGATCTCGGCCGGATTGCCCAGCCAATAGGTATGTCCCAACTCGGCCAGCATCTGTTCGAACCAGGCGCTGTAACCACTGGCTTCGAATCCGATGATTACTTCACCAGTGAGTGCGGCATAAAACCCCCGCACGTCGTCACGCTGATGGCGCAACTCGCGCCGATGAATCTCGCCATCTGCAAGGTCACAGTAACTGATGGTTTGTTGACGAGCATGAAAATCAACTGCGACATATACTGTCATCGGGCACCTCCTTTGTTGATCACAAACCCAACCGTGAGTGTAAACAACTCTCGGTCGGAGGTGCCTGTTTCATCACATCAGATAAACGCGGATTAGGAATACAGATCTTCGATCAAGTCGCCGTAACGCTCGTCGATGACTTTGCGTTTGACTTTGAGGGTGGGCGTGAGTTCGCCGCCATCGATTGTGAAATCCTTCGGCAGCAATGCCACGCGACGGATGCGTTCGTAATCAACCAATTGCGACGTGAGTTTCGAGATATCCTGCTGGACGATCTTGATGGCGGCGGGAAACTTGCTCAGCTCGACGTGATCTTTCGGCGCTTTCTCACCGGCCTCGGCAAGGGCTTCGTTGAGATTCTCCCAGTCAGGGACGATCAATGCCACCGGCTGCTTTCGTCCCGTACCGACAACGACCACCTGGCTGACAAACTCGCTTTCCTTCAAAAGACTCTCGATTAACTGCGGCGCGACGTACTTCCCGTTCGAAAGCTTGAATAGATCTTTCTTCCGGTCGGTGATGTAGAGATGCCCGTTTTTCGCGATGTAACCGACGTCGCCCGTGTAGAACCAACCGTCTTTCAACACTTCCGCAGTTGCTTCCGGTTGGCCGTAATAACCTCGCATCACGTTTGGACCACGAACGAGGATCTCGCCGTCTTGTGCAATCTTGATCTCGATGCCGTCGAAAGGAATTCCAACCGAGCCGACGTGATTATTGCCCGGACGGTTTGCCGAGACGATGCACGTCTCTGTCGCGCCGTAGCCTTGCAGAATCGGTATTCCGGCCGCGAGGTACGAGTACGACAACGCCGGCGAGAGCGGCGCGCCGCCCGAAACGAAGTAACGCAAACGCCCGCCAACTCCCGCGCGCCATTTTGAAAACACTAGCTTGTCCGCAAACTTCTGCTTCACAGCCAGAGCCGGCAGGATCCATTTCCGTTTGTCTTTGAGCTCGCCGTATTTCTGACCGACCTCGAGCGAGCTCATGAAGATCGACTTCTTGACGCCCTTTTCAGCCATCCCCTTCTTGATGATCCGGTGATAGACCTTCTCAAACAGACGCGGCACCGCTGTCATTACGGTCGGTGCAACTTCACGCAGGTTGTCTCCGACCTGATCGAACGAGGCCGAGTAATAGACCGACACACCGCAATAGCAGAAAACATAAAAGCCGTCGCGCTCAAAAATGTGTGACAACGGCAGCACTGACAGCGCCGTGTCAGTCGCAAGGATCGGCAGACCTTTCGCGATTGACTGCACGTTCGACATGAAGTTGTTGTGCGTGAGCATCACGCCCTTCGGCTCGCCCGTGGTACCGGAGGTGTAAATGATCGTCGCCAGATCTTCTGGTCTAACCGCGTGCAGATAAGCGTCGAATGCACCGGGACGTAGTTGCGCCAGCTCGCTGCCGCTTTGTTCGAGCTGTTCGAGTGAAATTCCGTGTTCGATGTCTTCAGCAACTTCCGGTTCGAAGAAGATCAAACGCTCCAACGGCCTTTTGGCGAACACTGGCTGCACGTGTTTATAGAGTCGTCTCGTTGAGATGAAGATTGCGCGCGCGCCTGAGTCGGAAAGAATGTAGTCGACCTGATCAAGAGCCTGGGTCGTGTAAATGGGAACGTTGATCGCTCCCAAACTTAGAATTGCCAGATCAGCGATGGACCACTCGGGACGATTCTCGGAAAGTAGTGCGACACGATCGCCGGGCCGGATACCGAGCGCAGACAATCCAAGCGCGACGTCTTTTACTCGCTCGACAAACGCCGCGGCGGTGATGTTGTGCCACTTGCCGTCGCTGCGATGATTGAGGGCGTCTTGTTTGTTGTGACGCAAGACGGCCGCGAGAATTAATCCCGGAACTGAAGAAGCCATAGTTTTAGCGAATCATACTATTTATCCACAGATTACACAGATTGTTTTTCAGAATCTGTGGAATCTGTGGATGAAGACCGTTTTCGCCGCTGGCGTGGTGCCTCTTCCACACGACCGTTCATCGTCGCGATTGCGGCGAGCACGAGAAACAGGAGCGCGTTCGAAGTCGTGTGCAGCGTGAAATCGAAAAAGCTGTGCACCAGTACGGCAAAACATCCGCTCAGCGCCGCTAACGCAACTCCGCGTCTGAAATCATCTCGCGAGCGTGCGCGCGAAAAGCCTTTATAAAACAGAAGCAGGACGAAACTCAGCGCGAGCACCGCACCAACAATTCCGGCGTCGGAAAGTATCTGCAGGTAATCGTTGTGCGCCTGTTCGAGCCGGAACAAACCATTGCGCGAATCGTAACGCGTGTAAATCACACCAAACGCGCCGAGGCCCGTGCCGAGAAACGGATGCGCTTTGATGATGTCCACCGTCACCGCCCAAAAGTGTGCACGACCCGTCGTCGGATCGTCGGTGTTCACACTGTCGATAAAACGATTAATCGAGAACTCACCACCGAGCAAAATCACACCGAGAAACAATCCAAACAGCAACGCCCCGGCCATGCCGAGACGTCCCGCCACGCGTTTGAGCCGGTGCGCTTTCCTTCCTCGTCTTCGTCTCTCACTCGGTCTTCTCCAGATCGCCGTCACGACAACCAGGAACAAAACCTCAGCCACGAGACTGATAACGCCGCCCCGCGACGCCGTCATCACGAGCGCAACACCCATCAGCCCGGCGACAAAGAGATAGATGATCCGCTTCTCTTTTTCGACCGCGCCGGCAAACAGCAAACCCAGCGGCAATGCAATCGTGAGCTCCATGTAACCGGCAAAATGGTGACGATTGATGAACGGCCCAAACGCAGTGCTCTGGTTGAGTTCGCGAATCCAGTAAACCTTCGTCGGACTCGTGAACGACTGCGTCAACCCGAAGATCGCGAGCAGGAAACCAAACACCATGATCGTCCGCACGAGTACACGCAGCCGATGTGGCGTATCGGTAAACACGAGCGTAGCGGCGAAGTAGATCAGCAGCGACGCGAGTTGGACCAACACAAGCCTGGTTGAATTGGGATCGAGCGAAAGATTGTTAGCCAGTCCGATTGTCGTTGCACCACCGGAACTGACAGTGCGTAGCGGCAGTAATTGCACCAGACCGAGAACTATCAAACCGATCAAAGGCAGTTGCAATGAATTACGATTGATTCTGAGATTTCCGAGTGTCCACGCATCGACGACCCAGAGCAGCAGGATCGTCACACTACCGATGTTGAAAAGCGCGAGAGCCCAGTAATGAACTGTGCCGTACGCGAGTGCTGACAGAACAATCGCGACGCAGATCACGAGAAACGCGAACCGGCTCGCGAGCGTGTGCCGAATACGATAGACGCTGCGTTGCGAAGAGCTCTTCTCGAGATCCTGCGGCGCGCTCTCGACAACGACGACGCTAGTTTCTTCGTTTGAGAGAGAAGTCGTCATACCAAACAGAACCAAAAATCGGACACACTACCGGATTCTGATCGTCTTCACCGCACTTAACGCGCACGATCTTGACCGTTATTGCTTCAGTCTTTTCGGAGGTATTGAACGAAGCGTTGATGCGAGTCCAGTCGTTTGAGCCACCCGGCGCCATCGACGAATTAAACAAAACCGCGTTGGTGTTCGCATCTAGAATTTGAACTTGCGGCGCGCTTCCTGTCTCGAGTTTGTCAGTCGCTATGTAGCACTCGAAGTCGTAATCCGTGCTGCGCTGAACGGGAACAAGTTGCGAGACGTTGATGCCTTCCAGATTTGCGCGCACCTGGAAGAGTAATCGCAAACTGCGTGAACCACTGTGACTCTTATTCGGATCGATCGCGATCTGCATCTGGGGCGCGTTTTTCACCTGCCAGCCAAACACAGTGTCGGACGCGTAGCTGATGGGTTCTTCAAAACTGCCGTCGAAGATGCTGCCGACTTCCGGTCGAAACTTGTCATACGCGAAGTCGTTCCAAACATTGAGGGCGTCGTGAAACCTCGACTCAGTCTTCAAAGTGTTTACGATCGACTCCGCTGTTTCCTTGTTCGCTTTCTTCTCGTCGCTCGTGAGCACGTTCCATAAACGCATGCCGTCTTCAAAGCGCTTCTGCGTGAGCAGGTAGAGCGCGAACTTCGCTCGCACTGCCGAGTCTTCACCGACTGAGTTTCTCAACGCTTCCGGATCGGCGCTGTAGATTTCCCAGCTGACATTGAACAGTTGCGGCAACAAGTCGGAATCGGCTTCAGCGGCGCGACGCAACTCGGCAAACGCTTCGTTGTAGCGACCGTTTCTGAGGTAGAGATTGCCGAGATACCAGTGTGGATAAGCGTAAGACGGCGCGAGTGCGACCGCTTGTTTGAGCGCGAGCTCGGCCTTGACCGGATCGCCGGACTGCTCGTGAGCCGTGCCCAGCGACATCCAGAAACGATAGTCGTAGGGCGACAAACTCACGGCCTTTTCGTACTCGGCGATCGCTGGTCCCTGTTTGTCGAGGGGCAATGTTTTTTGTGTGACTTGAGCGATGCGCCAGTGGGTTAGCGGATCGTTCGGCGCCATCGACGCGGCCATGTTTGCGACGTTGATCGTGCTGTCAGCTGGACTGAAATACTCCGCGAGCGTGTTGCCGATATACCAGCGGACGACGAAGTACGACCAAACTCCCGCCCCCAACAACAGCAGGATCAGCAGAATCCTGACCGGCACTCGCCGAACGCTAATGTGAACAACTTCCTGTGGCATTTATGACTGCGACTTAGCGGCTATGCGTGAATAATAATGGTCGCCCGACGACAACTCCTCCATCTGGATCCGCATGCGCTTCACGACGATCTGCTTTTCCGAGCAGATTCGCAAGACTTCCTCAACACGTTCGTCCGTCATTTTCAAACTCGAGATCACGACTTCCTGGATCTCGTGCTGCGAGCAAACGCTACTGAGATCGCCATTACCGCCAAACACGCGCAGCCCGTGAATTACTTTTCCACTCTTCGCCGGATCGTCGTCCAGAAATCCAACCGGCGATAGTGCCAGCTCGCGATTGTTTCGCAGCTCTCGCAGTAACAACTCGCCCGCATCACCCGCTCCGTAGATCAACACGCGCCGCCCACCGTTGGCACTGACTGCCGGAAGTATTTGGCGGAACAACTTAAACGCCATGCGACTACCGGCCAGAAACGAAAACATCAGCACCGCGTCGATCATAAAAATCGTGCGCGAGTAACCCTCAAATCGAAACGCAAACAGTATGAGCATCAAACTCGCGACCGAGCTCAGCACAACCGCTTTCGCAAACACGATCAAATCGCTCATGCTCGTGTAGCGCCAGAGTCCCCGGTAAACACCCATGACGAGAAACACTGACATCTTGACAAACACGAGCACCGGCAGGGTTCGGAAAAACAGTTTCCACGCCGGACTGTCGGGCGGAAATCGAATCGCGTAAGACGCCCAGTACGCCAAAATGATCAGCACCACATCGAGCAGGACTTCGAAGATGCGTCGCTTGTAGGAAACATCGACGAGAAACGCGTAGAGTGGCTTTTCTTTGAGCGCCGTCAACTCGTCGCTCTCGTCGTAAACCTTGACGCCCGCGAGATAAACGCCGACGAGCGTGAGCACAATTGTGAAGCCCGCGATCGCAGCGAGACTTACATCCAGTCGCGCTCGTTGCACGAGGATCGCAAGCAAACCCGAGAGTGCCGCAAAACCGTAGAGCATCAAGACCGCTCGTCGCTCAGACATTCCGAGCGCGACGAGTCGATGCGATGTGTGATCGCGCCCGCCTTGCGAAGCCGCGCGTCCTGAAAGCTTGCGCAAGACTGTGACGAACGTCGTGTCGAAGATCGGAATGAACAGAATGAGAATCGGCACTGACAGCACTGGGAGAAGACTTCTCGTGCGGCCGCCGCTCACATTGATCAGCGCCGAACTCGCGAGAAAGAAACCGACAAACATCGATCCGCAGTCGCCCATAAAGATCGAAGCGGGATTCGAGTTGTAAACAAGAAATCCAAGCAACGAGCCGGCAAAGATCAGCGAGATCAAAGCCTCTGTGTATTGACCGGTGTTGGCAAAGCTCAACGCGAGAAATCCCGCAGCAATAACAGCGATGCCCGACGCGAGCCCGTCCATGTTGTCGAGCAGGTTGATAGCGTTCGTGATGCCGATTAGCCAGAAGATGGAGAGCGCCATGTTGATGAGGGCGGAGCCGGTCCATGGCAGCGACAAACCGTAGTAGACAACAAACGCAGAGCCGAGAATCTGTCCGATCAGTTTCTGATACGGCTTGATGTGTATCAAGTCATCAATGAGGCCGACAAAAAACAGAAACGTGCTCGCCAGCAGGATCTCTCTTCCGTACGTGATCTTTGTATGAAACGCGAGATAAACGATGACGACCGAAAGCCAGATCGCGGCGCCACCCAACATCGCGGTCGGTTTCTTGTGCCAGCGATCGATTTTGGGTTTGGCCACGAAGCCAAAGCGACGCGCGACCGCACGCACCAGCGGCGTCAATATGAGTGCTAAACAAAATGATGCGGCAACCGCCAGAAGCGTACGCGGGCTAAAGGGCATAAGGATTTGCATCCACAGAGTTCACAGATTACTCACAACAGCTAATCTGAGCAATCTGTTAATTCTGTGGTTACTATTCGTGGGCAGCTCGGCGTCGACCGATTTGGTAATCGACAACTCTTTCGAGGATCCCGTCAAGGCTCATCTCAGGGCTGAAGCCGACAAACTCGCTCACCTTCGAAATATCAGGAACGCGGCGCGGCATGTCTTCAAATCCCTCTTCGTAAGCCTGGTCGTACGGCACAAAGACGATTTCGGAATCGGATTTCGTGATCTGTTTGACTCGTTCGGCAAGTTCGAGAATCGAGATCTCGACGTTCGAACCGATATTGAAGACCTGGCCGACCGCATCCGGATGCTCCATCAACTTCATGAGCGCTCCGACAACGTCGCCGACGTAACCAAAACAACGGCTCTGTTTGCCGTCGCCATAGACCGTAATCGGTCTGCCCGCAAGCGCCTGTTTCACAAACGTTGGAATGACCATGCCGTACTGGCCCGTTTGGCGCGGACCGACTGTATTGAAGAGTCGCACGACGATCGTCGGCAGTTTCTTCTCACGCCAGTAAGCGAGAGCGAGAAACTCATCGATCGCTTTCGAACAGGCGTAACTCCAGCGACCTTTGGTCGTGGCGCCCATCACCAGATTTCCGTCTTCCCGAAACGGCACGTCGGAGCTGAGACCATAAACTTCCGACGTCGACGCAATCAGCACTTTTTTCTTTTTCTTGTTTGCTATCGACAGTACGACTTCGGTGCCACGCACGTTTGTCTCGATCGTGCGCACGGGACTCTCGACGATAAGCTTGACGCCGACGGCTGCGGCGAGATGGAAGATCACGTCACACTGATCGATCAGTTCGGCAGTAAGCGGATGATTGTGGACAGTATCGATCGTGTAATGAAAACGCGGATGACCCTTAAGGTGCTGAATGTTTTCGATCGTGCCCGTGGATAGATCGTCGATCACGTAGACCTCATCGCCACGTTGAATATAAGCGTCGCTCAAATGAGATCCGATGAAACCAGCGCCACCTGTGATAAGTACTCTCAAACATTTCCTCCTGAGCAATCACAAACGAGTTGCGGGAAGCATTTGTGGTTTGTGTGCCTCTTTGTGACGGAGTTCGCCGTACAAGTTCTTAATATCTTCGAACAAACGTTCCTTCGAATAGTTTACTTCTACAAACTCCAGACCGCGTTCGCCTAACTCCTGACGCAGCGATCTGTCGCGGATGATGCGGCTCAACGCGGAGACAAATGCTTCCCGGTCACCTGGAGGCACCGCGATACCACGCCGGCAAACCTCGTATGGTCCATCCTCAACCACCTCGCCTAAAAGATCGACAACTCCGCCGACACTCGTCGCAACCACCGGCCGTGCGTTAGCCATCGCTTCGATCAGCGTCAGCGGCGTGCCTTCGTTGTGCGACGTCAACGCGACCACATCGAGCGCGGGATAGAAGTACTCCGGATCCTTTCGACTGCCGACGAAGATCACGTCCTGTTCAAGGCCCAGCACTTCAGTCTGATATTCGAGAGCTTCACGCAGCCCGCCGTCTCCGATCACGATGAATCGCACTGCGCCTTGTCTCCAACACGCCGGATCGATCTCTTTCAAACGCGCCGCGACACTAAGGAACATCTGGTGGTTCTTGATCTCTGTCAAACGACCGACAATGCCGATCAGAATCGTGTGATCCGGAATGCAGAGCTCGTGTCGAAACTTCGCTCGCCGCGACGCGTGATCGGCGAAGAGACCGAGATCCAATCCGAGTGGAATCACTTTGATCTGATCGCTGCGCCCGACGCGAAACTTCTCACCGATCTCGATGCTCTGCTGTTTGCTGATAACGATCAGTCGATCAGTGATGAACTTTGCCAGTAGTCTTTCGATCGCGAGAAATAGTCGCGTTCGACGAGGCCCGTAATAACTGTGAAAGACGTGCCCGTGATACGTGTGTACAAACTTGCACTGCCGCGGCTTGCCGATGAATACACCCGGCGTGAGCCATCGATATAAAAAGCCGGCCGTGCGTCCCACTGTTCCGGCCTTGGCCGTGTGTGTGTGCACGATGTCGGGCCGTTCGCGCAAGTAAAGTCGATAAAGCTTCCAGACGGTGCGCAAGTCGTTCAAAGAAATTTCGCGGCTCATCTCGGAGAAGTAGCGCGGCGTGACGCCGAGCTCATCCGCGAAGTAGCTCATGTCTTCTTCGCCTTCAGGGACTTTGCCGGTTACGAGCAAGGTGTCGAAGCCCGCATCCTTCAGCCCCGAGGTCAGCCAGACAACATGCTTTGCCGGTCCACCCACGTTCAAGCGAGCGATAATGCGAATTACCTTCATAGGACCTATAAGACCTATCGGACCTATTCCATTTGGAAAACGGTGTCACCGTCGTTCTCGTGGCGGATCTCGTCGACCTCTTCTTTCCTTCCAACGCCACGATAGAGCCTGTTGGGACAATTGATCACGATGCCGTCAACGTCGCCGACGTTCTGATACGCATGGACCACGCCCGCCGGAATCAACACCGTCGCTGGATTGTCCTGGCCGACGATGAGAGTGCTGCGACACTGAAACGTCTCGGAGTCTTTGCGATTGTCCCATAACCGCAATTTGAAATTCGAAGGACCGATGAAGCAGAAGTAGTCGGCCTGGTCCCAGTGTTCGTGAGGTCCACGGGTGACGCCCGGATTAGTCGAAGAGATATAGCTCATCGCCGGAAAAAATTCTTCGTCCAACTCATCGCTGCGAAAGAGCTCCGTTAACCAGCCGCGCGAATCGAGATTCCTTGCCAGCTTGCGAACGACTACGCCGTTGATCTCACCGTCTCTAAAGCTGTCGGGCATTTGCAGCTAACTCCTCCGCTTTTAAGTACATCTTGTTGGCCCCTGTTTCCGCGACCAGATTCGACGCGCGCAACAAACTCTCAAACGTGCCCGCGTCAGTCCACCAGCCATCGAGCTCTTCCCACGTCATCGCATTGCGTTCGATGTAAGCATTGTTGACGTCGGTGATTTCGAGTTCGCCACGACCTGAAGGTTTCAGAGTACGAATGATCTCGTAGACTGTTTCGTCGTACATGTACACGCCGATCACGGCGTAGTCTGAATATGGTTTCGCAGGCTTCTCGTCGATACGAACAACACGTTTGCCGTCGAGACGGGGCACGCCGAAACGTTGCGGATCGGGCACTTTCTTCAGAATGATCTTCGCGCCACTGCCCTGATTTCGATAAGCTTCGACTGCAGCACGTATGTTTCCCTCGATGATGTTGTCGCCGAGCACTACACAAACTGGACCATCAGAAGCGAAGTGTTCCACGAGTGAGAGTGCAGCAGCGATGCCGCCTTCGCCTTCCTGGTAAGCGTAGTTAAGATGTTTGAGTCCGAACGCTTTGCCGTTGCCGAGCAGGCGCAGAAAGTCGCCGGCAGAACTACCTCCGGTCACGACCATGATGTCGGTGATACCCGCATTCACGAGTGTCTGAATCGGGTAATGGATCATCGGCTGGTTATAAACCGGCAGCAGATGTTTGTTTGTGACGGAGGTCAGAGGACGCAATCTCGTCCCGAGGCCACCCGCTAACACTACACCTTTCAAATTGTTCCTCCTGATCATTGCCACAAAGAATTTAGCCACAAAAAAGCACAAAAAGCACAAAAGAGAAGTTAAGAATCTCGCTTTTGTGGTGGCTATTTTACTGCGTAGATCTTTAATGTATCGCCCAATCGGCTTAGATTCAGAACAGCGTTCACCATGTCTTTAACGACTCGTCGCGAACGGCTTTTCATCATAGATTCGTTCAACTGATAGCTGGTCGTGACTCGATCAAAGTGCTGGTCTGCAGTTTTAGGAGCATCTCTTTTACCACCCATCGCATGGAAGATCTCGATGGGATTGCCGCCCGTTGTGCGGACGCTGACTTTTCGGAAACCAACATCGCGCAGGAGACCCTTCAGGCCGTCAGCCGAGAATAGCTGGAGGTGCTCGGGCGGCCAAATGCAGCGCCACTTCAAACCCAACACGCGCGCCGAGAGGCCACGCGCATGCGGCGTCGTGGTCCAGAACAATCCGCCCGGCCGAAGCAAGCGTGCGACTTCCTCCACGAGCACACGCGGTTCACTCAAGTGCTCGAGAATTTCCGCGGCTGTGATCACGTCGAAGTGTTCCGACGGCAAACCCGCCTGCTGAAGCTCACCCTGAAACACTTCAAAACCGAGCGAGCGCACGTGATTCACAGCGTTTGCCGAAACGTCGAGGCCGTGTGCGTTCCAACCATTCTTGCGTGCGGCGAGCATAAGATTGCCGGCGCCACAACCGATGTCGAGTAAACGATTGTTCTGACGGTAAGGCGCAAACTCCGCAGTGATTTCTTCGAGTCTCGTCTGAATAAATGGCGGCGGCGAAAGACTCGCTTCCGGGTAATAACTCACGTAGTAGTACTCGCTCGAATACCACGGTGAGTAAGGCGTATAAACCGTCGCGCATTTGCGACACGATAGAATGTCCAGCTCGTTCTTGATGCCCAGCGGTTGCGCATCACTCGAGCCGCAAGCCGCACACGCTCGCCGAGTTTTCTCGGTGCGCGGATCCATCGCGAGGATCCGCTGCCCGGCAAACTGTTCGGCTTTCTCTTGTGCCTGCATGCTTATCGAGGACTAATCGATGAATCTGTTGAACCACAACTCCAGCATTAAGAGTGTCCAAAGCTGATGAGAATAATCACGCTCCGCGCGAACGTGCAGATCGACCAATTGCTTGACGGCTTCCGGTCTGAAAAGCCCGCGTCCCAGCGCTTTCTCCGAGAGAATAACCTCGCGCAGAAACGGCTGCATCTTGCCACGGAACCAGTGACCAATCGGAACTCCAAACCCCATCTTCCGGCGCGTGAGATTCTCGCTCGGCAACAGCTTGCGCAAGACCTTCTTCAGTAGATACTTGCCCGTCAACCGTCGCAGCTTCAGATTCTGCGGCAAGCTCGCTGCAAACTCGATCACGTGGTGGTCCAGGAAAGGCGATCGCGCTTCCAACGACACCGCCATCGTCGCAATATCGACTTTCACAAGCAGATCGTTCGGCAAGTAAGTCATCTGGTCCGTCAACAACAATGTATCGACGGTACCGATACCGTTAGCGCGCTTGAACCAGTTCTCCAGAATGCCAACCGCATTGGCGCCCTGTGTTTGCTGCCGGAACGACTCTGTATAGAGCGGCTCTTTCAGCTCGTCGTCGAAGACACTCATCCACTTCATGTAGCGACCGGCTCTCGGCCGGGCCACCACGGCAAGCAGTCGCTGGGCTGATTTGATCTTGCTCTTCCTGGTCGGATCAGTGGGAATCATGTTGACGGCCTGGCGTATCAACGACTCCCGAACAAACGATGGGACCTTGCGATACTTCTCAGTCAAACCCATCGCGATGTATCGCTCGTAACCGGCAAACGACTCATCGCCGCCATCGCCATTCAGCGCGACTGTCACGTGTTTGCGTGTTTCTCTCGCGACGTAGTATGTCGGCACTGCTGACGAGTCGGCATAAGGCTCGCCGTAGTGATCGACAAGCATCGGCAACACTTCGACTGCGTCAGGTCGAACAATGAATTCGTGATGCTCGGCGCCGACGTGTTCGGCAACGCGGCGCGCGTGATGCAGCTCGCTGAAATCCTGTTCCTCAAAACCGATCGAGAAAGTCTTGACGCGCCCACTCGACTCCTGGCTCATGAGCGCAACCACGGCGCTCGAATCGATTCCGCCCGAAAGAAACGCACCGAGCGGCACTTCCGACATCAAACGCACTTTCACCGCGTCGCGCAGGATCTCGATCGTGCGTTCACCTGCTTCTTCCTCGCTGATATTGATCTTCTTGGTGAAGTCGGGTTGCCAGTAACAACCGGTTTCGATGTTGCCGTTGCGCCAACGCAGCCAATGTGCCGGCTCGAGCTTTCGAATCGCGCGATACGCCGTCAACGGCGCCGGAATGCACATGAACGCGAGATAGTAATCAAGCGCCTCCGGATTGATGTCGCGACTCACGTCGGGATGAATCAGCAACGCACTGAACTCGGAACCGAAGACTAACTGCCCATTCGCCTCCGCATAAAGCAGCGGCTTCTTCCCCATACGATCGCGGGCGATAAACAACTCCTGTTTTGCAGTGTGCCAGATCGCAAAGACAAACATCCCGCGCAGGTGTTTGGGACAGTCGACACCAAACTCGTCGTAGGCGTGAACGATGGCTTCGGTGTCGCTGTTGGTGTAGAACGTGTGCCCGAGTTTTTCCAACTTCTCGCGTAGCTCGAGATAGTTGTAGATCTCGCCGTTGAAGACGATCCACGACGTTCGGTCCTCGTTGTGAATGGGTTGCTGGCCGCACTTGAGGTCGATGATCGCGAGGCGGCGCATGGCGAGCCCGACCGAGCCGTTGATGTAAAAACCATCCTCGTCGGGACCGCGATGACGAATCGCGTCGTTCATCCGAGCCAATAGCTGTTCGTCAACCGGTTTTCCGTCGTTTCGAACGATTCCTACAATTCCACACATCGTACCTGTATTTATCCCGCCGCAGCTTTGCGTCGCGCGAGGACGCGCGCGGCCTGTAGTTCTGCGAGTTCCTGTTTCGCAAGTTTTTGTTGTCGCCGCCGATCTTCAGCTCTCTCTTTGAGAATGATCGCGCCTACCGCGACGAAGATGAAATAAAACACGAGCAACTGCGATCGCTGCCGGTAAGCCGTGCCGACGTTTCCCTGAAACAGCGAATACGCGAGTGTCAACATCGTGGTGAAGATGATGATCGGAGACACCTGCCGCAAACGATGCTTAATCGAATACCAGAGTCCAAGCACCAGCAGAGGAAAGGCCATCCACCACACAATCATCTCGGGTAATGTGATCGTCTGTCGCAACGTCGCGAAGTCCCATGGAAAGGGCGCGAACATCAGATAGAGCAACCCGATCGGAATCACCGTCAACGCGCCTTCAGTAGTTTGCACGTCAACGTCCTTCATAAAACCGGAGCCCGCTGCGGCCTGGTCTTCACGGCTCGTCTGCACCGACTTCAAGTTCGCATATCGCTCAATTTGTACGCTCGCACCCTGCAACACACCAAACCACGTGAACGCGAGCCCGATAACCGCAACGGCTACAAAGCGTTGTACAAATCCCTGCGCGCTGAACGCTTTGCTCCCGAGGAAGAAACTACCGGCGACCGCGGCACACATCATGTAGAAGATGTAGAAACGGAGACTGAAGAGCGCCAGCAGTGATCCTATCAAGACCAGCACAAAGCCGATCGTGATCTTTTCCATTAGCCGGAGGGTCGCGAGTATCGCGAGCGCAAGCGCGAGCATAATCAGACCGTCTTTCAGTGCCTGCGACGACCAGAGAATGAGCGACGGAAAGAACGCAACCAGGAGTGCCGCGAGTTTTGAAACACGCGAGTTGCTGAAAAGCGTTTGAGCGACGTAGTAAACGACGATTGCCGTTGATGCGCCGACAGCGGCATTGATCAACTGAATCGCCAGCATGTTCCGGCCAATAACCTCGTACACTCCGCCCACGAGATAGAGCATGCCCCACGCACTCGCTCCCGATTGCGTAAAACTGAGGAACTTGCCCGCGTGATATGCATCTCCCTGCCATGCCGCTACGAGTGATTGGCCGAAGATGTCGTAAGTATTTGCGTCGCCTCCGAAGAACTCTTCCATGTGTCCCATAAAGATGACCATGGAAAGTATGATCCTGACCGTTAACGCAATCAGGAAAAGACGCATGAGAAATGTGCGCTGCTCGGGCGCGCGAGCCAGAATTATGATCGCCGGCGCGGCGGTAAGCGCGCACATTGCGAGGGCGCCAGGTCCCTCCTCGGGTCTCAGAAAGATGACGCCGCCAAAAATAGCCAGCACCATCGCGGTAATCACAATATTCATAACGCAACTACATCAAACGTCGTCCGGCAGGTCGGGACGAGTTTTCCGCTCAATCAAAAACTGATCTTCCTGGCTTAATTCCTTGATCGTCTTGGCCGGGACACCGGCAATCAGTTTACCCTCTTCTGTCAACGCAGCGGTAATCACCGAGCCGATGCCGACGATCGATCGGGCGGGAATCGCGCTGCCGGGCGCCATGCGAATCTCGGAACCCATGTAGACGAGCGAACCAATCGTTATCGGGAGCGTTCGCTGGCGATTGTGCGTCCAGATCGAGGAGTTTCGGCCTCCGAGTATGACGCGGCGCCCAATCTCGACTCGATCCGTGAAGTCGATTTTGTGACCGGTAGTGACGATACTGCCGTCGCCAAGTAGAAAAACCGGGTCGATCTTGTTGACGACTTCGGGATCGGGAATCGAGTTGATCTCATTCATGCGGATGATCTCGCAGTATCGTCCGAGACTGACTTCGTCTCCGCCGCGAATGATATTCAGGTGACCGATGCGTACGTGATCCTTGATCGTGAGTTTTTGAACTCGTGTGACGACGTTGAAATGACCCATCTGCACGTCGTCGTCGATGTTGCACTCAGCGGCGTCGATGATGCTGACACCGATGCGAACTCGTTTACCGATCTTGTAGCCGAAGAAGAGGCGATAGATGGGGCGTTTGAGAAACGAAGGCAAAACCGCGCATACCGCCAGCATCAGCAAACGAGATTTGCTTGGTTTCATAATCGCATGAGCTATCGAACCAACTGCCGGCTCTCGAGTTCCGCGGTGGCGCTTTCAACCGCGTCCTTCGCAGCTTGCTCACGAACCCAGGAGAGCAGCTCGGGAATTCCACGCTCGAGAGAAACCTGCGGTTCGTAACCGAGTAACGACTTCGCCTTCGAAATGTCGGCGACGCAATGCCGAATGTCTCCCTCGCGATACTTGCCTACAATCTCCGGTTCCAAGTCGACTCCCAAACCGTCAGCCAGCAACCGACTAACGGCGCGGATCGACGTCGCCACACCCGTGCCGACATTGATCGCCTGGTAGTCCGCGGCGTTCGTCTCCAGCGCCAGAAGATTCGCGTGGACGATGTCGCTGACGTGTACGAAGTCTCGTGTCTGCTCGCCGTCTTCAAACACGAGCGGACGGTTCTTGTTTAGTAATCGCGCCGAGAAGATCGCACATACGCCCGTGTACGGATTCGAAAGCGCCTGCCTCGTGCCGTAGACGTTGAAATAGCGCAACGCAACCGCAGGTATTCCATACGAACGGCCTACCGCGAGACAAAACTGTTCCTGGTCCTGTTTTGTCACAGCGTAAACAGACGTCGGAAACAGAGGCTTCTCTTCGGAAGTCGGAGCGGGCGAGAGTTGTTTACTGCATTTCGGACACAACACTTCCCACTGTCGTTCGAGCAGTTGCTCCACCGGGCGCAACTGAGGCGCAACTGGACCACACCTTTCACACGTGTACGCACCTTCGCCGTAGATCGACATCGACGACGCAACGACGAGCTTCTTGATCTGCGGACGCCGAGCGAGTATCGCTTCGAGCACAACAGCCGTCCCGAGATCGTTGGCGCGAACGTAGCGTTCAATCTCGTACATCGATTGGCCCACGCCGACTTCAGCCGCTTCGTGGAAAACTACGTCGATGCCTTCGAGTGCTTTATCGACCAGTTGTCGATCGCAAACATCCCCTTGAATAAACTCAGCGGCAGAATTCAGATACGCAGGAACGGCATTCTGACCGTGCACCTGCGACACAAGCCCGTCGAGCACGCGTACGCGATGCCCTCGATCCACAAGGGCATCCACGAGGTGAGAACCGATAAATCCGGCGCCACCAGTAACCAGCACATTAGCTTTTTCCAACAATAAACCCCCTTGAATTGTTAGCCGCGGTTCTCCGTGGCGTGCGATCCCATTACTGCATCAACCGGCGCTTTCGCATCGCGCAGAACGGACTTAAAGATCTCATAGACACGGGGCGTTTGGGCCAGGGCTGAGTATTTCTGCTCTACAGTAACACGACCCGCCTGGCCCAGCCGTAGGCGCAGCTCGTGCGAACGTAACAGGCGGATGAGTTTGTCGACCCACTCATCCTCCGTGGCGGCGAGGAAGCCGTTCTGATCGTCCTGAATGATGTCTTTGTTGACACCGACCGGCGAGCAGATCGTAGGGATTCCGAGAGCCATAAACTGAAGTGCCTTCAGACCGCACTTTCCGATACTCCAACGATCTTCAGGCAACGGCATCACGCCGATATCGATCGCGGCCACGTCTTCGACTTCAGTCTCAGAGCGCCAGCGAATTGCTTCAACGTCAACCGGCGGACACTCGTATGTCGGAGTGCCGATAACGCGCAAACGAAACGATTCACGCTCAGCGAGTTTCTTCAAAGCGCTGCGCAAAGTGTCAAGATGCTGCACGGTGCTGTGACTGCCGGTCCAACCAATTACTGGTGGACCATTCTTTTCCGTGCGCGCCGGCATGCGATATTTTTCCGTGTCGATCGTCGTGGGAATCACGGTCACACGATCGTTGACCTGCCGTGCGTACTCCGCGAGATAAGGATTCCCAACCATCACGTGCGATGAGATCCGGCAGATCGTTTTTGTCTTCGACGCAAATTTCAAATAGCTCAGATAACCGTTTGAAGGACTGCGATACGAAACGAAGATCGCGTCGTCAAAATCAAAAACGATTGGGACGCCTCGTTGATGGACCAGCCTTTCAAAAATCGGCGGACCGAGCAATGCGGCTTCACGCAAAATGTAGACGAGATCGTAGTTCTTTACTTTACTGATCAGCGACAAGCGTCGCTTAAAGGCGCCCGCCGCCAGTTGTAACTTCTTCGCCAGGAAACCCGGTTTGTAGACGAGGTCATGCAGCTCTTCGTCTTCGAACGGCGCGTAAGTGATCTCGACGCCTCGTTCGCGCAGGAGAGGCTCCCACTGTTCGATGCGATACCGCTGGCTGGGCGAGGTATCGTAAAGCGCGGGCACTATGGCAAGGACTTGCATATGATCTCAGATAATTAGTGGGCTAGTATAATCTTGTCAATCCTGCTTAATCGTGTAAATTCTGTCCCAAAACCCTCTCGTACAGCGCCGCGTAACGTTCCCCGGCAATCTTCAAATCAAAAACCTGCTCCGCCACAGATCTCGCGTGCCTTCTCGCTTCGGTGTCCTGCAGCACAACATCGACATTGCGCCCGGCTTCCGCAAACGCTTCGTCCGTAAACTCGTCAATCAACACGCCCGCTTTCCAGTCGTTTATCAACGCATCAGAGTCGCCGACGCCCGCATTTATCACGAGCGGCAATCCACAGGCGAGATACTCACCATTCTTGGTCGGCGATGACGCAATCTTCGAAATGCAGCGCTTGATGAACGCGAGGCCGACGTCTGCAGCAGCAAGGTACGAAGGAACTTCCGCAGACGCAACTGCGAGCACACTGAAATTATTCTTCGCGATATTCCGGGCCGCCATCAACTGCCTGACTCGTTCGTGACTTCCGGTCGTCAGCCAAAGCAGATGCGCGTACCCGTCACGCTTGAGATAATCCGCAAAAAAGTCGGCCATCTCTTCAGTCAAATACCAGCCGTCAAGCGATCCGCTGTAAACCATCGTGAGTCGATCATCGAGACCGAGCTCAGCACGTCTCCGCGCACGATCTTCAGCACTGAATTCGAACAACGAAAGATCGACACAGCACGGAATCACTTCGTGTTCGACAGCACGGCCGCGCAGTCCTTCCCATTCTTTAATGATCGGCCAGATGCGTTCGGTCAGGGTTACGATACCATCAGTTGCAGCAAGAATGCGGCGCTCAGCGGCTTTCGTAAGACGATAAGGAACTCCGCCTTCGACCCAGTGTTTTGCGTCGACATACTCCTCCGCCATCAACCCGCGCAGATCAAAGATCATCTTCGTTCCGAAACGACGTTTCAGCGCGAGTGCGATCGTGGCTGGGATATGTCCGCGTGCGTGAACCATCTCGATTCGATTACGTCGTACGAGTGCGGCAGCTTTGCGATAACCCGCCATCACGTCGTAGATCGTCGCGGGTATTGACGGTCGTTGATGATAACGAAGCCAATGCCATTCGATGCCGTGGGCTTTGAGCTTCTCACGCAGTTGCTCGCATTCCTGAATGCCTTGCGGCTCGAATGCTTTCGCGCGTTCGAAACTCAGCAACGTAAATCGAACTCCTCGACGCGCAAGCTCGCGCAGGTAAGGTAGCACCTGGCTCTGGCCAAGCGGATCAAGCATTCCGTTGTAGGAGATGAATAAGACGCGACGGCCCTCAAGCGCCATTGCCAGCCTCCACCGGAGTCTTTCTACTCCAGCGAAAACAATCCAGCAATAACCACTGAACGCTGCCGATAATCGCAGCCGCATCCAGCACCGCTATCAACGACATCACCATTGCCCCGCGCATCACGTTCTGAAGAAATGACGCCGGATAACAAAATCGATTTCGTCTGATGGCCACTGCTGCGCGCGCCGCTAACAGAAAGAGCCACGCGGCGATCGGAAACCACACGAGTGACGATCTGAAGATCAACACTGCCGCGAGCAGGACAGCGAGAACTCCGTAATACTTGAACAGAACTGTCGCTTGCCACTGCCGAAACAATCCGGCGCGAATGTTGTTGCGCGAGTAAACGACGAATCTTTTGAACGTCGACCAGAGTGTTGGTCTGAGATCCCAATGCACTTGCGCACGCGGCTCAAACACAAAACGATAACCCGCGTTCTCCACTCGGTCCATGAAGAGCAGATCTTCAGCCGAGCGAAGCTCTTCGGGAAAACCGTTTACCGCCTGCCACGCTTCACGACGCAACAACGTCGAGGCGATGAAGCGTGGTCGAGTGATGATTCCGTCATGCGATGTGGGTGGAGGAACGTAAGCGATGGCTGCGCACTGTTTGAAAAATGTATTGGTCACCGGCTGCCACGAGCCATAGACGACGTCGACATTCTCGTCTGCCGCTGCTCTTGTGACGAGTGCTTCGAGCCAGTTGTTTTCGAGACGGATACCGGCGTCAGTAAAAGCTAACCATTCGTGACTGGCTTGAGCGGCGCCGAGATTGCGGCCACGTCCGGGGAGGGCTGCGCCGGCGCGAATGAGCCGCACTGGCGCGCCGTTGTGAATGTACTCTTCGATGATTTGGGGCGTGGCGTCGGTCGAGCCACCGTCGGTGATCACGATCTCGTCGGGCGGGCGCGTCTGGGTGAGCAAGCTGTCGAGCAGCTCGCGGATCGAAGCCTCCTCATCTCGCACCGGAACGACGACACTAACCTTCATAAGCGACAAGAGATTTAGCCACAAAAAGGCACAAAAGTCACAAAAAAGAAGACCTATTTTTGTGGCTTACTTAATACAAACGATTCCAATACCAGGTGGTCCATCTCGGTGCGCATAAAGCAGCGATAACTGTCGGCGGGAGTGCAAACGATCGGCTCGCCGCGCACGTTGAAACTCGTATTTACGATCACCGGACATCCGGTTCGCTTTCTAAATGCCTCGATGATCTCCCAGTAAAGAGGGTTTGTTTCGCGCGTCACCGTTTGAATTCTCGCCGAGTAGTCGACGTGCGTGACGGCGGGGATCTCAGAACGCCGGACCTTGAGTTTCTCCAGCCCGCTAAGATTTTCTTCACCGTCACTGATCGCAACGCGCTTGTCCGGAGACACGTCAGCAACCAGCAACATGTAAGGACTGTCCCTCTCCAGCTCAAACCACTCCGAAACATGTTCTCTCAACACACTCGGCGCAAACGGCCGAAAACTCTCACGATACTTGATCTTCAAATTCATCACTGACTGCATCTGCGACGATCGAGCATCGCCAATGATACTGCGACAGCCAAGCGCGCGTGGCCCAAACTCCATTCGTCCCTGATGCAAACCGATCACTCTTCCCTCAGCTAATAGCTGCGCCACGACTTCCGGCAACTCAGCGCGCGAATACTTTGTGTAGCTCAGGTTATTTTCACGTAGAAACTTCTCAATTTCTTCTTCACTATCGTGTGGTCCAAGATACGACCCTTTCATCGTATCGCGGCCATTGACAGTGCGCGGCTTTCCGAGGTAACGATGCCAGATCGCGAGTGCAACTCCGAGCGCACCGCCCGCATCGCCGGCAGCCGGCTGAATCCAAATATTTTCAAAAGGCACTTCCTTCAGAACTCTGCCGTTCGCAACGCAATTCAACGCCACCCCACCGGCCAGACACAGATGCTTCATTTGCGTTTCACGATGAACATATCGCGCCATCTTCAACATCACTTCCTCAGTGACCACTTGAATACTGCGTGCGAGATCCATCTCTCGCTGGCCGATTTGCGACTCGGGCGTTCGTGGCTGGCCACCGAAGAGTTTGTCGAACGCTCCGTTAGTCATGTGCAGGCCCTGTGAATAATTGAAGTAGTCCTGGTTGAGTTTGACGCTGCCGTCGTCGCGTAGCTCGAGCAGATGATCTTTGATTGCATCGACGTACTTCGGTTCGCCGTAAGGCGCGAGGCCCATGACCTTATACTCACCGCTGTTCACTTTGAATCCCGTGTAGTAGGTAAACGCGCTGTAGAGTAAGCCGACGCTGTTTGGATAACGAAGCTCCTGGAGCAGGGTGAGATCGTTTCCCTTTCCGATACCGGTAGAACTGGTGGCCCATTCACCGACACCGTCCACGGTGAGTATCGCGGCTTCTTTAAAAGGGGAAGGATAGAACGCACTCGCCGCATGACTCTCGTGGTGATCGCCGAACAGTAGCTTCCATTTGAACTTTTTACCATTCTTCTTTGCTTGTCGTTCGTCTTCTTCGCCGTCGACTTTCGCCAATTCGGTGCGAATCAGATCGGGCATCCAGAGTTTTTCACTCATCCAGAGCGGCATTGATTTCAGAAACGAGCTGAATCCTGCGGGGCAATAGTCGAGGTAGGTTTCGAGCAGCCGATCGAATTTCAGCAGTGGCTTGTCGTAGAAGCCGACGAAGTCGAGATCGGAAGCGGTGAGTTTCGCTTCACGCAAACAATATCTGGCAGCATGCAGTGGAAAGTGATGATCATGTTTGACGCGTGTGAAGCGTTCTTCCTGTGCGGCGGCCCCGATCTCTCCATCGATGACCAGACAGGCAGCCGAGTCGTGATAGAAGGCTGAAACTCCGAGAATACTGACCACTGAAAGTTTAGAAGAGAGTGTAGATAAAAGGAGCGATCGCCGAACCTTTGGCAAGCACCAGCAGCACACCCACGAGGGCAAGCGTGATCACGATCGGAGCAAGCCAATACTTCTTGTTCTCCCTCATGAACTGCCACAGCTCATTGATGACGTAAAGCTTCGACATGGCAATCAATAGGTCCTATAGGACCAATAGGACCTATATTTCTTTTCAATACATTTTTTCATAGTGGCGTGGGCCGCGATCGGGATATGGTTGCCAGAACGTGTCGCCAGTGGCTGAGCGGCGCTGCAGGGGATCCCAGCCCATGGCGCGTTTTATCAGCCCGATCGGCGTCAGCACCAGAAAGAAGACGATGGCCAGGATGACGCGGCTGGAGACGTATGACATTCCCTCCGCGAGCTTCATCCAGAACCGTCGAGGAACTATAAGAAGCCGTGGGAAAACCAACCCACACAGCACGAGCGCTGAACCGGCGGCGCTGAGGACATACGCCGCCGTCACAAACTTCCCACGATAAAGCCACCAGAGACCAAGCAGCACAAACACGCCGCCGACAATCAGTCCAAACTCTTTCTCTGCTCGGTAGGTACGCAACTTCATGTTCAGCTGGTTACGAGCGCCTTCTCCGGAGCTCTCTGTTTTTCGAGTTCACCGGCAATCCAGTGATAAGTGATGTTCAAACCATCTTCGAGCGAGATCGACGGTTCCCACTTCAACACTTCGCGCAGACGTGTGTTGTCGCTGTTCCGACCTCTGACGCCCTGCGGCTTCGTAAGATCGTAGCGTTTATGAATCGTCTTCCCGGCGATGTTGGAAACAATATCCACTAGCTCGTTGATCGAGATCATTCGATCCTGGCCCAGGTTGATCGGCTCGCGATGATCGCTCTGCATCAGACGATAAATGCCTTCGACGCAGTCGTCGATGTAGCAATACGAACGCGTTTGCTCACCGTCGCCCCACACTTCGATCTCGTCGCCGTCTTCAGCAAGCGCGACTTTGCGACAGATCGCCGCGGGCGACTTTTCACGTCCGCCGTCATACGTTCCAAGCGGACCGAAGATGTTGTGAAACCTGACGACGCGCGTGTCGAGTCCGAAGTCTTCGGTGTAATGCCGGCAAACCCTCTCCATGTAGAGTTTTTCCCAACCGTATCCGTCTTCGGCATCAGCCGGATAAGCGTCGACTTCGCGCAACGGCGTGACGTCGGTTTCTTTCTGTTTGTAACCGGGATAAATGCACGCGCTGGAAGTGTAGAGATAACGTTTGACTCCATTGGCGCGCGCCGCTTCGATGGTGTGCAGATTGATGAATGTATTGTCGCGAACGATGACGGCTTTGTTGTTCTCGATGAATCCGATGCCACCCATGTTCGCTGCCAAGCCATACACCTGGTCCATACCCTCGGTCGCCTGCAGACAGTTTTCCTCTTTGGAAAGATCAAGGAGTAGAAACTCGTCCGCAGCAGTCGACTCGTATTCCGGCTCCTTGATGTCAACGCCGCGGACAAAATAGCCGCGGTCGATCAGATACTTCGTCAGGTGATGGCCAATGAAGCCACCGGCTCCTGTAACCAGTACTTTAGTCTTTTCTGACATTAATAGATTTTCTCCACAACAAGATAAGGTTGGAATGGATTGTAAATCCTCTTCGCATTAACCGCCATTACTACTAACCGTGAGACGCCGCAAGCATCCCCAGAACGGCCTGTTCAGCAGACTTTCCGGGTGAGTGGCGAAGGCTCGCATTAGCCAACTGGCCGCTTCGGATTTGCGTCCGGCCTCGCTGGCTGCGTATGAGAGTCGCAAAAACCTTGTCGCTCTGCACCAGCGTTGATCGGCGCCCTGCAACTGCGGCTCGTAGAATTCGGCGATCCGATCAAACTCTTCGAGTTGACGATGTCCCTCGGCGACCGTCTTACTAACTTCGTGTAGACGATAAGCCGCCATCGGCAACGGGATGTACTCGCATTTGTGACCCGCGAGCAACAGACGGACGTACAAATCGTGATCGAAATCATAGTTCCAGCGCTCCTGAAATCCTGAAACGAGTTCTCTTTTCCAGAAATGGCCCGGCTGCGGAGCGCGATAGGCCCACGACAAACAGTGTGCTGGAAAGCTTTCCAGCACAGTGGGATCCGAAGCTTGGAATTCACGTGACTTGAAGTCGCGGC
>JADMIO011210307.1_pt1 | contig 63178 bp, 51 predicted proteins | sample 8958161 | NCBI WGS metagenome assembly JADMIO01 (sample SAMN16585339, study PRJNA669376) | soil metagenome | isolation source: Crop rotation soil | place: USA: Cullars Rotation, Alabama | collected 2011
CGCGACAACTTGTCCACGTGGAATTCTAAGCTTAGGATCCCAATGTGCTGGAAAGAGCATGACTCAGGATCAACAAGCGCTCATCGAACAGGGGAGCAAACTCTTCACCCCCACTTGCAGCAGCGCTTACTGTCATGGCGCTAATGGCGCTAACGGCAGCGCGCCGACTTTGCGCGGGCGCAACTTCACGACCGAGCACTTGACGCGCGTGATTTCCGAAGGCATCCCCGGCACTCCCATGCCGAGCTTCAAAAAAGATTATTCGCCGGAGCAGATTCGCGCGCTCGCGGCCTATGTAATGTCGTTCCCAAAAGAGAGCGGCGCGGCTGCGCAGCCGCCTTCTCCTTCGCCCGCAGCCGCGCCCCCTGCGCGAAGCCGCGCGGGCGCGGCGGATCAGGCCGTGACCGAATTGACGATGCCCGCGATAAAGGAAGTGACCGGCGAACGGCTCGCCTCTGCCGCGAAAGAGCCGCAGAACTGGATGACTTATTTCGGGACCTACGACGCGCAACGCTACAGCGCGCTCAATCAGATCACCCGCGAGAACGTCAAACAACTCGCGCCCGCCTGGGCTTTTCAGACCGGCAAGATAGAGGGCGGGTTAAACGCAACCCCGCTCGTCGTTGATGGCGTGATGTACCTTGTCGGCTCATACAATCGCGTATTCGCGCTCGACGCCGTAACGGGCAAACTGTACTGGCACTCTTTCTACAAGCTGCCGTCGGGGCCGATCCCTTATGGCGTGTCCGTGCGCGGCATCGCGGTTGGTTACGGCCTCGTGTTTATGGGGACGCTCGACAATCACCTGGTCGCGCTCGACGCGAAGACGGGCAAAGAAGTCTGGAACGTCGAGATCGAAGATTACAAGGTGTGCGGCTGCAACGTCACCGCCGCCCCGATAGTAGTTAAAGACAAGGTCGTCGTAGGCGTGACGGGCGGCGACAGCGCGCACAGGGGTTATCTAAACGCTTACGAGGCGAAGACGGGCAAACACGCGTGGCGCTTCTACACGATTCCGGGGCCGGGCGAGCCGGGCTTTGAAACATGGGAAGCCGAGTCATGGAAATTCGGCGGCGGCGCGACATGGATGACCGGCTCGTATGATCCCGAACTGAACCTGATTTACTGGGGCATCGGAAATCCTTCATCGGATTTTCACGGCGGCGACCGCGAAGGCATAAACCTTTACACGGATTGCGTCGTCGCGCTCGATGCCGACACGGGCAAGTTGAAATGGTACTACCAGGAAGTGCCGCACGATGAATACGATTTCGACTCGGCTTATGAAGCGACGTTGATAGATGTCGCGCGCAACGGGCAGAAGCAGAAGCTGCTGGTGCATACGAACAAAGGCGGCTACGTCTGGGTGCTCGACCGCGTGACCGGCAAATACATCAACGCCTGGCCGCATGTTGAAACCGTCAACTGGGTGAAGGGCTTCGACCGGGATGGCAAACACGTCGGGCGGTTAGAGCTACCTCTCGGCACGGGCACGCTCGTATGTCCGTTCTGGGGCGGGGGTCGAAGCTGGAATCATTCGGCGTACAGCCCGCGAACCGGGTGGCTTTACAATCACGGCATCGAGTGGTGCGGATTGACCACGCCGATGCAGCAGACGCCGAAGGAGGGGCGCGGTTTCACCGGGGGCATGACGTTGATGCAGCACCCGCCCGGCGGTCAGGCTTACGGGCACATTGACGCGTTCGACCCGGTGAGCGGCGCGAAAAAGTGGACGGTGAAGATGAAGTACCCTCTGACTTCTTCGCTGCTGGCGACGGCGGGCGATCTGTTATTGACGGCTGATATTGAAGGCAACTTCCTGGCATACGACGCGAAAACGGGCGAGCAGCTTTACTCGTTCAACACCGGCTCAGGCACGCGCGGCTCGCCCGTCACTTACGCAGTCAACGGGCGGCAATACATCGCCGTGCCAACCGGACTCGGCTCGATTTTCACAAGCGGGCTGGGCAGGCTGTGGCCCGAAGCGGGGAATTTCCAGAGCGGTTCGACGCTCTTTGTCTTTGCGCTGCCCGAAGCCGCGATTGACCGGAAGGCAGAAAGCAGAAGGCAGTAGGCAGTCAAGACAACATTGGAAGTCTCGTCAGGGACGACCTGTCTATAGTTCCAACGTAGTTGACGATTGCGTAGCTCCGTAGGAGCGACCTGTCTATAGTTCCGGCGTTGTTAATATTTTCTGTAGCTCCGTAGGAGCGACCTATTAACTGGCAGGTCGCTCCTACGGAGCTACGGATCAACTGCTCGATTGCTACTATAGACAGGTCGCTCCTACGGAGCTTCTATCAAAATCATCGGGTTCATAAAGCAAGATTGCTTGCTGCCTTCCGCTCACGCCAGCTTGTGTTTCTTGATCGGCAACTCTCGAATCCGCTTGCCTGTCGCCGCGAATAGAGCGTTACAAATCGCGGGCGAAATCGGCGGCACGCCCGGCTCACCCACACCTGCGGGCGGCTCCTGGCTCGGCACGATATGAACGTGCGTTTCAATCGGCGCTTCGTTCATTCTCGCCACGGGATAATCATTGAAGTTGGATTGCTTGATCTTCCCGTCAGCAGCCGTTATCTCGCCCATCAAAGCTATGCTCGCGCCGAACACGGCAGCCCCTTCGAACTGCGCCTTCACGCGATCAGGGTTGATAACGCGGCCCGCGTCTATGGCGTAATCAACTCGCGGGATTCGAATCCTGCCGCGATCATCCACTTCGACTTCGACCACTGCGGCCACGTAGGTCATAAAACTTCGGTGCGCCGCGATGCCCATCGCGCGCCCTTTGCCGGGTTTCTTCTTCGCCCAGCCGGAGCGCTCCGCAACGAGTTCGATCACGTTGCGCAACCGCCCCGTGTCGTTCGGAAATTTCTGCGCGAGAGGGCTGCGCTGCGCGGACTCGATCTTACGCGGTTGCCCAAGCACGTCGAGCAGGTATTCGACCCTGTCGCGCCCGGCAAGTGCCGCCAGCTCGTCCACGAAAGAATGTATGGCGAAGGCGTGCTGGATGTTCGCCACCGACCGCAACCACCCGATGCGAACGTGATTTTGCGCGGGGCCGTTTTCGGCCCGATGATTCGGGATGTCAAACGGCATGTCAACCCACCCCATCCCAAGCTCGCCGGCGCTGGCGGTGCGAGCGGCGGGGCTGAATGTTGAGATCATAGACGGGAACGCGCAGCGCTGTAGCCACGCGGTAGGTTTGCCCTTTTCGTCCAGCGCCGCCTTCATATACATCGCGGCGACCGTGTGATAATAATCAAAGCGGATGTCATCCTCGCGCGACCACGTGACCTTGACCGGCTTGCCGACCGCTTTCGACAGCAGCGCGGCTTCCGCGACGTAGTCCGGTTTTGACTTGCGCCCGAAGCCGCCGCCCAACAGCGTCACGTGGCACTCAACGTCTTGCTTGTTGATGCCGAGCGCGGCTGCAACCGTCTCTTGAACCGCTTGCGGGTTCTGCGTCGCGGCGTAGATTACGGCTTTGCCCCCTTTGAATTCAGCCACCGCCGCGGGCGGCTCCATCGGCGCGTGCGACAGATGCGGCACGTAGTATTCGGCTTCGTGCGACTTCCCGCCTTTCGCGAACTCGGCGTCCACGTCGCCCACGCTGCGCACGACGCGTTGCGGCTTGCGCACGGTCTCCAGCAGCGACTCTTTGTACTTGACCGAATCGTAGACGGCGTTCTCGCCCGGCTCCCATTCGACCTTCAGCGCCTCGCGCCCCTTCATCGCCGCCCAGGTGTTGTTCGCAACCACCGCCACGCCGCCGAGCGCTTTGAATCCGAAGGGCGCGGTCGCAGCCGGTAGCTCGACGACCTGCTCCACGCCGGGCACTTTGCGCGCCGCCTTATCGTCGTAGCCCTTCAGCTTCCCGCCGATCACGGGCGAGCGCTCGATTGAGGCGTAGGCCATCCCCGGCATCCTTGCGTCAATGCCGAAAACGCCTTTGCCCGCGCAGATGTCATCGCGGTCCACCGTCGGCACATCTTTGCCGATGTAGCGGAACTCTGCCGGGGTCTTGAACTGCAACTCTTCTTTCTTCGGCATCGAACGCTTCGCCGCGAGCGCAACCAATTCGCCGAAATCAATCTTCCGCCCGCTCGTCGTGTGCGCGACGCTATGATTCTGCGCCTTGCATTCGGCGACGGGCACGCCCCATTTTTCTGAGGCGGCGAGTTCCAGCATCAAGCGCGCGGTCGCCCCGGCTTCGCGCATCGCGTCGTAGAAATCGCGGATCGAGCACGACCCGTCTGTGTTCTGCGAGCCGTACTTCTGATCGCCGAGCGCCTGCTCGACCCTCACGCGCTTCCAATCGGCTTCCAGTTCGTCGGCGACGATGGTCGGCAATACGCTTCGAATGCCCGTGCCCATCTCCGAGCGGTGCGCGACTATGATTACAGTGCCGTCAGTCTCAAGTCCGAGGTAAACGCTCGGACTCCACGTGACGGGGTCGGCGCTGGTCGCCGCCAGCGCTTCGAGCGGCAACAACCGCGCGCCCAGCACCAGCGCCCCGGCTGAAAACATCCCCCCTAAAAACGAGCGGCGGCTGATCAATTCGATTCGACTCATTTGCTCTTACCTCCCGCCGCTTTTTTCCGCGCGCCATTTTTGGGAGCCGGGGTGTTCGCGGCCACCTTGATCGCCTGCCGGATGCGCTGGTACGTGCCGCACCGGCAAATGTTGCCGCGCATCGCTTCTTCGATTTCCGTGTCCGTAGGTTTGGGCTTTTGCTTTAACAGCGCAACCGCCTGCATGATTTGCCCGCTCTGGCAGTAACCGCACTGCGGGACGTTGCACTGCTTCCATGCCTGCTGCACCGGGTGGCTTGCCGTGGGGCTGAGGCCCTCGATGGTCAGGACTTCTTTGCCCGCAACGCTCTCGATGGGCGTCGAGCAACTGCGCGTCGCCGCACCGTTCACGTGAACCGTGCAGGCCCCGCACAACCCCATCCCGCAGCCGAACTTCACGCCGGTCAACTGCAAGTGGTCGCGCAGAAACCACAACAGCGGCATCTCCGGGTCGCCCTCATATTGACGACTGGCCCCATTCACTTTCAGTGTGATCATTCGTTCTCCCCCGTCCAAGTAGTTCTTAGTGCTCGCGCGGCTACTTCAAATCTTCGTTCAAAGAATTCAAGAACGCGGCGAGCGGTTCAACATCCGAAGCGGCGATCCTGACCCTTGCAAGCTCGTCGTCGGCTTCGCGAAGGCTACCGGCCCGCGCCATGTCGCTCAACCGAATCATCTCGCCGATCACTTCTTCCAACGTGTGCAGCGAGCCGTCATGAAAGTACGGGTGCGTGTACCTGAGATTTCGCAGCGTGGGCGTTTTGAAGGCGGCGATCATCCGCTGCAAGAATCGGTCGTCGCTCTCCCCTTCGCGTCTGAGCGGCGAAGTTTTCAGGTCAACGAAGTTCCAGAAGCCGAGGTCGGCGGAGCCGGGCTTCTCTTTCAATGGCGTCTCGCGAAATTGCGGCGAGGGGCGCTTGGCATCTGCCGCGCCGGGAATCTGCAACGCCGCGAATTTGCCCTCGCCGTGAAACCGATCATACTCGCGCTGGCTGATGCCGATGTTGTGGAATGAATGGTCTGTGAATAGCGGCGGCGTGTGACACGTCGCGCAATTGCCGCTCTCCGCGCCGAAGAACACCCGCAACCCATCGAGCGCCGCCCTTTCAAAATCCTTTGTGAGTTTGAGCGCGCCCGTTCGTTCGAGCGAGTTGATCCCGGCCAGCAGTCGCTTCGCGTAATCTTTGCCGCTCTCGCCCGGCGCGGGTTTGTCACCCAGTTTGTTCAGCGCGATGAATCGGTCGTAAGCGGAGTCCTTCCGAGTGTTGAGCGTGCGGCAATACTGAGCGACGGCCCCGGCTATGAGATTCATCGTTTCATCGCGGCCCAAGTTTTCAAGCTCGACGCCGAAAGCCTTTTTGAACTGATCGCGGTAGGCGACTTCGCCCTTGTCATTCAACACGACCGCGCGCGCTCTCTCGTAAGCCTGCGCCTCTTCGCCCGGCAGCCACCCCATCGGGCGTCCCGCGAAAGTCCCCTTGACCAGTTCTTCGAGGGACGCGAACTCGCCGTCGTAATGCAATCGCGGCATCTCGCCCGCGTCAAAGATGGTCGGCGAATTCCTCAACTCGAAACGGCGCTGGTCCTGCGAGCGGGATGACACCCAGCTTCGATTGAAGAAGTCCGCGTAAGCGCGCGGACCTTGCGGGTCTTCGCCAAGCATGTGGCAATGGCTGCAACTGGCGGGCAGGTCGCCGTTCGGCGTTGAGAACCGCTCATCCCTGAACAGCCTCTCGCCCAGACGGACTATGGCCGTGTGATCTTGTTTACCGACGGATTGACCCAGCGCAGGCCCGGCCCACCCGGCTCGGAAAGCGAGAGCGGCGAAGGTAGCGAAGGCGAGGAGGACTAACTTTCTTAGCATATGCTGGCCGGGGCCTATTATTTCGCGCCGACCCTCGTGACGACCGCATTGCCTAACCGAACGAACGGCCCGCCGTCTTCCGACAACTCTTCGGCCACGGTGAACGAATGAGCGCTGACGACGGTGATGGTGCGGCGCAACTGCAAGGACTGGCCTTTCACTTTGACCGGGTCAATCGTGAAGCGAATCGAGATCGGGCTTGTCCAATCGGCGCGGCTGTTGAGCGACGGGCCGCTGCCGAGTTTTTCGTTGACGGTCATCATCTTCGTCGCCTCATCGAAAACGATGACGGACGTGTCTCTATAAGCCCCGCCGTCGTGTTTGCATTGGGTCACGCCTTCGACCGATTTGCCGTCGGGCCGTTTGGTGAAAGTCACCTCGCAATCGCGCGGCGCGGGGCCGAACGCGCTCTCGCGCCCGATGTACTTGTAGCTCCACTGGCCGACGAAATAATCAATTGATTGCTTCTGCTGCGGCTGCGGCACCCCGCGCGGTCGCTGCTGCGCTTGAGGTTGTTCCGTGGCAGGCGCGCTCGCCGCCGCCCCGGTCGCGCGTTTGAGATTGATGTCGAAGGTGAAGCTCTGCCCTCCGAAATCCGCCGCGCCTTGCCCGTTCAACGTGTCGCCTTCGAGCGTGAACGCGTAGTTGATGGTCAGGCCGCCTTGCGGCGTTTCGACATCAGCCTTCGCCGTAATCTTATTGCCGTCAACCTTGATGTCCTTGAGCTGCAACTCCGTGCCGGGTCGCATCCCCGGCATCGTGCCGGTCAAGACTTCTCCGTCTTTCTTGAAAGTCAGCGTCGTGGGCAACTCGCCCTGCGGCGCGTGCACCTTGCCTTCCCAGCGCCCGACGAGCTTCTCCTGTTGCGCCGGGACCGGGGCGGCGAGGAGTTGAATGAGCAACATGAATCCGCAAATTATAAACAGCCGTCGCATTGATCGTTCCTCCGATTAATTCATGTGAGCCGATTTAGTCTCTACGCGCATGGCCTTCGATCAATTCGATGCGGATTTTATCCGGGCCTTCGACGAAGGCGAATTTGATCTTGCCGTTTGCGACGACGCGAATCTCGTCCGTAACTTTCACGCCGTCCTTGCGCATCTTTTCAAGCGCCTCTGAGAGATTGTCGAAGCTGAAGCCGATGTGATCAACGACGTGCCCCCTCGTAGATTCGATCTCGGTCTTGCCCTTCCAGTGATCGGCGTAATTTTTCTTCGCGTATTCGACCGGGTAGATGATGATGTTGACGTTGTCGCTCACGAGCGAAACGCTGGGGCCTATCTGGTTGCCGCGATAGAACCGAGGCTCGCGCGTCAGCGGGCGGTTCGTGCGGCGTTTAGCGCCGAAGTATTTCATGTACCATTCGCCCGCCGACACGGGGTCGGCGCTGAACAGGTGCAGGTGGCCGAAGTTGTGATGGCTGGCCGTGTTCAACTCGATCAGGGCGTTATCGGGGCTTTGAACGTAAGCGTAGTAGAACAGGTCTTTCGCGCCCGTGTTGCCGCCGATGTCGCTGATGTCCGTGAGCGGCGTGAAGAACTTCGTGCCGCTTGAGAGTTGCTTCTGGTAAGTCGCCTTCATATCCTCCGCGCCCCAGCCGAAATGCCATATGGCCGAGTTCAACTCCCACGAAGGAGCTTTGTCAACTTTCGCGAAAAGCAGCCATGATTTCTGCGCCCACACCGCGTCCATAAGCCCCGCGAACTTCGCCTTCTCGCAATCGAATTTGCCGGTGTAGAAATCAATCGCGGCTTTCGTGTCGAGCGTGTTCAGGTGCAGGTGATGAAAATGCGCTTCAGGCATTTCCAGACCGGAAGGCTTGTTTTCCGTCGGCGACTGTTTAGCCCCCTGCGCTTCGAAGACGGGGGCGCGCAACGCGAGCGAGAAAAAAAGACCGCCGATTAATAATAGCCGAAGCCACCATCTATGCGAGGGCATAGGGGTATCCTCCAAATCAAGCAGGTCGCTCCTGACGGGACTCGTTAAGACGATGTGACTTTAATCACCCGCCCGCACCCAGCCGTGGGCCGCGTTGCTGGGTTGCCCGCCGCGATCCAGGTAAGCCATTTTAAGCTTCTCAAGCGCGTCTGCCGGGAGCGCCTTGCGCTTCGCCTTAACGTCAATCTTGTAAAGCCGCGCGGCGTTCAGGCCGAAGATGTTCGCCTTGTCCTGCTTGGTGAGCTTCTTGTAGCCGAACTTCTCGCACATCTCGTCGCTGATCTGGAACCGCTTGAACGCGTCAATCCCCCATTGCGGCGACCCCCACCACAGGCAATCCGTGCCCCAGACGACGTGGTCCGAGCCGTAGTACTTGATGTTCTTGCCCATCCCGTGCATGCACATCTCCGGGTGGACTATGGCCAGCGTGTTGAAGAAGCTGCCGACCTCGCAGTAGACGTTGTTCATCTTCGGGTTGCGCTTCTTGATGTCCATCAGAATGCGGTGCCACTCGAAGTCGCCCGTCGTCGGGTCATAATTGTTATGAGTCTTGTCGAGCCAATCCTCCCCTTCCGCAAGGCCCGTTTCATTCTTGCCATGTTTGATGGCCGAATGATAGACGACGAAGTTGAAGTCGGGGTTTCTGAGCGCGGCCTTCTCGACATCCTTCGGATTGGCCAGATGACCGAGCGTGCGCGATTGGTACGAATACCCTTTGTGAACGCTGATCAATTTCAGCCCGCGCTTGCGCGATTCTTCGATGAACCATTGCGCGTTGTCGTCGTCGAGCTGGAAGCCCCCGCCCGAGCGTCCGGGGTCGGTGTGACAGTACCACTTCCACGAATTGATGCCGTAGACCTTCAGCTCGCGCTCCATCTGTTCGAGGCAGGCGGCCTTATCAATCTGATTTTTAACCTTGTCCCAGTAATGATTCGGCGCGAGGTTGCCTTGATTCAAAGCGCGCTGGCTCCCGGCCAGATCGTTGATCTGCTTGCGGGCTTCGGCCATAACCCAGCTCGGCAACACGCGGCCCCCGACGCCGGGCGTGCGCGCCAAGCCTTCGAGCACCTTGCCATCCTTGTCGCGCAATTCTTCCTTGCCCGGAACGCCAGAGATGATGACCATCGCGGTTTCGCTGTCGAAGTACATCTCCTTGACGAAAGTCTTGAAGCTATAGGATTCGGCATCGTCCTTTAGCTGAAATCCCATGTTCTTGACGAACTCCGAGTTGCGGAACCTGAGCGCAGCGCCGTTGGTGAAGTGCGCCTGCACGTCAATGATGAAGTACTCGCTCTTGGGCCACTTTTCGTCGTAAGCCCCGGCCTCCCACGTCTCCGCGTCATCAACGTCCCAGTAGTTCTTGCCGTAGGCCATGTTCGAAGCCAGAAAACACGTGGCCAGCCCCATCGAAGTGCGCATAAAGTTGCGGCGCGAGAGGCCGAGTTTCTTCGCGCGCACTTCAGACAACTCGCCGATCAGGTGTTCGACGTGTTTCTGCTTGGGGGTTTGCGGTCGCGGCTCGAACTCTTCGTTCGAGACCACCTGCGTCGGCATCGGCGAATCAACGCCTTTTTTCATGTCTCTGATAGATTTAGGAATCCACATGTCTAATAAGTCCTCCGGGAAAATGAGTTGTATTAAGAGGGTTCACCGCAGAGACGCCGAGAACGCGGAGGCTACGCAGAGGGAATAAACTCTGCGCCCCCTTTGCGTCCTCGGCGTCTCTGCGGTGAACTTATCTCTCACAGGATGTCTTTACAGACGGAGCCAGCCGCGCTTCCGTTACGTTTTTTTCACTTCGACGAGGGGGACGAAGCAGTAACCCCCGTCTTATCGCCGCCGCGTATAAAGGTGAACCACCCGATCATCATCTCTTCCCATGTCTGATCGCCCCATCGCACCTCTTTCGACGGGTCGGGGTTGAATTTGTTCTTCGGCGAGTTGTCGTAGTGGGCGACGCAATCGAGCCGCGTGCCCTTCGGCAGCGCGATGGGCTGTTTCGGAATGTAAGTGTGCTGCCAGTTGAAATCATACTTCGGCACGTTCAGCAGAATCTCCGACCGCCCGTCGGGATACGTGGCCGTGTAAACGAAAGACTTCCCGCGCACATGCATGTGCGGCATGAATGAAGTGATCAGCACATCTTCATCGAAAGTCTTCGACGATTTGACCTCGTAGTTCTCGTCCCCAGGCGGGATGACGAACCTCCCGTTAGCGGCATTGCCCGTGACCAGCACCTTCTTACCCGGCTCTTTCGCGAACACGAAGCCGATCTTCGTGCGGTCCTTCGTAACCTGCCCGCTGGTGGTGTAGTGCATCTGGAAGACTATGTTGCTCCCCTTCTTGATCAGCCGCGCCGTGCCCGGCCCATAAATTATTCCGGTTTTGTTCGGCGTGATTCCGCCCAGGTGCATGCGACCGCGCCTGAGTTCGCCTTCGCCGCCCGGGGCGCTGTCTTTGACGTTGGGGTCCTGCGCGTAAGCGATCACGTGATGCACTACAGAGCGATTGCCCGGACGAATCTCCATCGCCTGAATCCATTTGTCTTCGGTGAAGCCGGTCGGCATCGAGAAATAGAGATAAGGTATAGTGCCATCGGCGGGGACCGTGTATTCTTCCGCCATCTGAAGAACAACGTCGGGCGTCCCAATCGTCCAACCCTCGGTGAACGTCGGCAGCGGCGGCAGGTCTTTGTCGTCGCCTTTCGGCGCACCGGCGTTGACCCACTCGACGATGGTATTGATCTGCTGCTCGGAGAGGCGCGGGTCGTTGGCCCAGTGACCGTACTTCGGGTCGGCGCTCCAGGGCGGCATCGAGCGATCAATCACGCGCTCGCGGATGGACTTGGCCCATGGCCGCACCTCTTTATAAGTCAGCAGCGACATCGGCGCGATCTCGCCGGGGCGATGGCACGCAACGCAATTATTGAAAAGTATCGGCGCAATATCTTTGGAAAAAGTCACCTTCGACGCGTTTGACGTGCCCGCAGCAGCCAGCATCGCGACGGAAGCCAGCCCGAACACGAGCAGTACTACCCGGCTGATTCGAGAAAAGTTGCTTTTCATAAGTGTCTCCTTCTGACCAGGTGCGAGCCTGACCCGGCCCGGCTCGTTGACTGACTCAAGTATATCCAACCTACCGCTCGGTCAGCAAGCGATGAAGAAGTCGCATCGGGACTTATCAATCGCAGATGCGTTAATGCGCTCACCGCCGCGAGCGAGCGGATTTTGGTCGCAACAGCCCTCCCAGAGCGATCTTAGTTATCTCCTCGGCTATCTCCTCAGGCCCCAGCCTCCCGCCCGGCTTATACCACCTCGACAGCCACAGGATCATCCCAAGCAGGCTGAACGACGCCGTCGTTATATCTACTTCGCTCAGTTTCCCTTCCGCTTCCAACTCCTTGAGGGTTTCCCGCACCAGGTCCACGTACGCCCGCTTCCGCTGATCTATCTTCCGACGGTGCGCCGGGGTCAGCCCCGCAACTTCTTCTACGACAATCGTGACGGCATTAAACCCTTGAGGAGAGCTGCGGCTGGTGATGAGTTGGACGTGGTTGGTGATGATCGTGCGAAGGCGCTGCTCGGCGTCCTCCACCTCCCGCGCGGGCGCTATCACCTGCTCGTCTAGCGAGTCCATCCCGAAGTTCATGATCCGAAACAGGAGGTCCTTCTTGCCCGGGATGTGGTGATAGATGCCTGCCTTGGTGATGCCGACCGCCTCGGCTATGTCGCTCATGGAGGTAGCGTCGTAGCCCTTCTCGCAGATGATGCGAGCGGCGACGCGGTAGATTTCGCTGAGGCGGTCCTTGTCCGAGGAGTTCGAGAGTCTGAAGGGATTTTTGTTTGGCTTCATAGCTTGCGACGGAAGGCTAACATACTTGCCCGGCAATAATGAAACAAAGCGATGACGATCACGGAGCGCCGCCGTCAACAAATGCGATTCCGTCCCCGGCAAGCGGCGCGGGTTTGATCAGCTTTTTCACGTTCGCGCACTCAGCGATTCAATTGCTCGCGCGCTTTGACGAGCAGCGCCGCGTTCTTCGAGATGGCCTCTTCAAGAATGCGCTTCTGAGCCTGAGCCACCGACCAGTTCTTCTGTTCAATCGCTTCCGTCAACCCCGGCAGTTCGAGGTGCGCGTAGGTGTAACGCGCCGCGTAGAGGATGTGCTTGAACCAGGGGCGGCCAGGAATGCCGTCCGCGTTCAGCCAGTTGGTTTCCACCTGCATGAGTTTTTGATTGACGCGCTCAGAGGCGCGGGCGTCCATGCGCCCTCTCGCAAGCGTTTTCCGGGTCGCCTCATTCAATAACAGGGCCGCCCTTTCAAACTCCGCGACGAGTCGTTGCGTTGACTCCAGATTCACATGCCCTTTCGCGTCGTTGTTCATTTGAAGCTCTCGGACGAACTCGCGGATGTTGCGGCTGTAGAACGCGAAATCGAGCGGCAGGATTTCGGCATTAGCCAGCCTCAGCGCGAGCGCCCCCCAATACACCGACATCAAGGTGTGGTAACGATAACCCGGATCGCCGAACTGATTCATCCAGTAATAATCATCATACATCGAATGATACACGCCATACGGCCCATCGAATTGCAAAAGGATCGTAGGCATCCCCAGGAAATTCAGAAAGACCGTGTGGTCCGACCCGCTGCCGATCCGCGTGTCAACGAGCTTCTCATCCTTGATCGCGGCCTTCGTCTTCTGATCGCGAGCGACCGACCGCCTCCACTCCTGGTAAAGCGTCTTGCCCGATGGCGCATTGATCGAGCGGCTCATCTCGACGATCAGGGGCGCGAGCGAAGCGACCGCGCTCGGGCGGAAATCCGGCCCCGATGTCGAAGAGTCAACGTTGATATACACGACGGCTTTCTTCTTCAGGTCGTCGGCGAATTGCTCGCCCCATTCGGTCGAGCCTGTGAGCGCGACCTCTTCGCCGTCCCAACTGCAAACGACGAGCGTGCGGCGGGGGCGCGCGCCTTGTTTTTTCAACTCGCCGAGCGCCCGCGTCATCTCCATCATCGAAGCGGTGCCGCTCGACGGGTCAACGCCGCCGAACTCCCACGCGTCGCGGTGGTTGCCCATCACAATCCATTCGTCAGGGAACTCCGAGCCGCGAATGCGGGCCTCGACCACGTAGTTGGGCATCACGCTCGTGTCCATATCAACTTTCAAATGAACCTGCACCGCGCCCGTCAACCTGTACTTGATCGGGAGGCCCCCCTGCCAATCCTTCGGCGCGACGGGGCCGTCCATGTTTTCAAGCAGCGGCTTCGCGTCGCGCCACGACATGGGCAGCGCGATGATCTTCGGGACCGAGCGGGCTTCCGAGATCGGTATCTGCTTCGCGCCGGGGACGGAAGCCCAGCCGGGCGTCAGCGGGTCGCCCGGAACCATGAAGTCATAAGTGATGGCCCCGCGCTGGATGTGGCTTTCAGGCCCCCACGGGCCGTGAGGAAAAACCTTGCCGCGCTTGTACCCGTCTTCCGCAGGGTCGGAGTAGATGATCAAAGCGGCTGCGCCTTCGCGCTCCGCCGTGAGCGCCTTGAAGCCGCGATAGCTGTAAGGATTCGAGTATCGCACGATGACCACCTTGCCGCGCGCATCAATGCCTTGTTTGCGAAGCAGCTCGTAATCTTCAGGGTTTCCGCTGTGGGCGTAGACGACGGGCGCCGTCACTTCGCCGGATGCCGACAGCCCGAGATAACCTGAGCGCACGCCCGGGTTTTTCGTGTCGGGGTCAACGTCATAAGCACCCTCGCGCAGGGTGGCTTTGTAGCGAACGGGCGCGATCATCTCCACAGAGACTTCACGCGGGTAAGAGCTGAGCACGTCGTAGCGGCGCAGTTGAACGTCCTCCCAACCCTGCTGCTTCCACTGTTCGGCGATATGGCGGGCAAGCTCGTTGTTGCGAGGGGAGCCTGCCGGGTGCGGCTCGGCTGTGAAGTAGCGGTGATGCTTTCGCGCCTCTTCGGCAGAGGGGATGCGCTTGAACTTTTTTTCGATCTCGCTTTGCGCCCGCGCCGCTTGCGGGGAGAAGCCCGACATACGCTGCTGCGCGATTGCGTAGAAAGAGGTGTTGAGAAAAGAAAGCATGGCGATCATCGAGCAAAGCATTCGCCAGCAGATTCGACTTGTCGTCATAGAGTTTTCGCTCCCGCCCCGATTGAGATAAGCGCGGGCATTCTATCGCAAGGGTGCTGATTGTCAATGCGCGGGGCGGCGACCTTATAATCTTCTTTTGGACAACGAGTCGTGGGGTGATGCCGGTCGGGGTCGCGGCACGTCGAGCGGCACCTCTCATCACTCCTGTCGCCATTTGCGTTGCTGAGCCGAAACGCGCGAGGATATATAATGCCGCGAATGCTTAAGGAATTGCATTCACTTGAAGGGGTGAAATGAATAACAAGTCTGAAGAAGCAAAAGCATTGAAGGAAGCAAAGAAGCTCAAGAACGCGGATAACTGGAAGCATCTCGCCCGCTGGAACGGCGCTGGATTCTACGAGCTTCGAACCGAAGACACTGGCGACGTGCCCGTGCGCATGTTCTTGACGCCGAAACTGCTCAAGGAGACCGAAGATATTATCTATCGTCAAATCGTCAACGCGACTCGCTTCCCCGGCGTCAAGCTAGTCGCCATCACGCCTGACACGCACTACGGCTACGGCGTGCCCGTCGGCTGCGTGCTGCTGACGGACGCCGATACCGGAGCCATAGCGATGGGCCCGGTGGGCTACGATATTGGCTGCGGGATGGTCAGCGCCAAATCAGATGTGCCTGCCGATGCCGCGACATTTGATAAGAAACTCGCTTTCAACAACGCCGTGATGGAAAGGGTGAAGTTCGGCGCTGGCGGCAAGAGCACGAAGCTGAAGAATATTGATAAACGAGAATTCGATAACCTCATTCGCGGCGGCGCTGAATATTACGTCGAGAAATACGGAGCCTCGTTTGATCGAAGCCGCGCAGAGCGCCATCGCATGCCCGTTGATGATGATTGGCAGCCCCCGCTCGGCGGCAAGGGTCGGCCTGAGCGCGGCATGGAACAACTCGGCTCGCTCGGTTCGGGCAATCACTTCATAGAGCTGCAACGTTCGGAAGAGACCGGCACGCTGTTCGTTCAGGCTCACACGGGGTCGCGCGGATGGGGGCATGGCCTTGCGACTAACTACTTCGAGATGGCCCGCGCCGAAAAGCCCGATGTCATCACCGACATTGACCTAGGTTACTTCACGCCTGAGTCCAAGCATTACCGCGACTACTTGAACGCGGTCGCGTCGGGCGGGAATTTTGCCATCATCAATCGCCTTGTCATATTCGAACAAGTAGCCGAGGCTTTCCGCGAAGTGTTCGGGGGCGACCTCGAATTGATTTATGAGATAAGTCACAACCTCGCGCAGAAGGAATGGCACCCGGAATTCGGCGAAGTGTGGGTACATCGCAAAGGGGCGACGCGCGCCTTCCCGGCGGGCCATCCGGCGCTCGAAGGAACCATCTGGGAAAATACGGGGCATCCCGTGTTGATCCCCGGCTCGAATAAAGACTGGAGCTACATCCTGCGACCGGGGGCCGGGGCGGTCAACAGCGGATTCTCTGTCAATCACGGCGCGGGCCGTCGCATGTCGAGAGGTGAGGCGACGCGCAGCCTCAACCAGCGCGACATAGACCGCGAGTACGCCGAAGCCGGAATACTCGTCAACGCGAATGGCCGCGTGCCGATTGATGAAGCGGCCCCCTGCTACAAGCCGTCGGAAGAAGTCATTCAGGCGGTAGTCGGGGCGGGACTCGCAACCGTAGAGTATAGGCTGTGGCCGCTCGCGTCGCTCAAGGGCGAAGAAGCGCGCAAGTCCAGACGAAGCAAAGCGGGGAGAAGGAAGTAAAGAAGGCAGAAGGCAGAAGGCGGAAGGCAGTCAAGAGATTAGATGCAAATGTACTCGACGGCTTTACTGCCTACTGCTTTCCGCCTTCTGCCTTCTGCCTTCTTTATTTCCATGTGATATGATTGCCCGCGCACGAAGTTGAAACTCATCAGGAGAATGCGAATGAGCCAGGACTACATTCTCGCGCTCGATCAAGGGACGACAAGCTCGCGCGCGATCCTCTTCGATAGCGCGGGCAAACCCGTCGCAATAGCTCAACAAGAGTTCGAGCAGCTTTACCCGCAGCCCGGATGGGTCGAGCACCGCCCGGCAGACATCTGGTACTCTCAACTGAACGCGGCCCAGCGCGTGCTCTCGGAATCAAACGTCAAGGCCGATCAGGTCGCGGCCATCGGCATCACCAACCAGCGCGAGACGACCATCATCTGGAATCGCGAGACGGGCGAGCCGATTTATAACGCGATTGTATGGCAATGCCGTCGCACTGCTGAGATGTGCGACCGCTTGCGGCGTGATGGGCTTGCTTCGGTCTTTCAACAGCGCACCGGGCTTGTGCTCGACGCGTACTTTTCGGGAACGAAAGTGCGCTGGCTGTTAGACAATGTGGCGGGCGCTCGCGAGATGGCCGAACAAGGCAAGCTCGCATTCGGCACGGTTGATTCCTGGCTGATATGGAAGCTCACGGGCGGGCGCGTTCATGCCACCGACCCGTCGAACGCGAGCCGCACGCTCCTCTACAACATCGAGCGCGGCGAGTGGGATGACCAGTTGCTCAAGGTTTTAGACGTTCCGCGTCAGGTCTTGCCGCACGTCGCGCCATCCAGCGCGTTGATCGGCGAGACCGACACGCAGCTTTTTGGCCGCGCGATTCCCATCGCGGGCAACGCGGGCGACCAGCAAGCCGCGCTCTTCGGGCAGGTATGCACCCGGCCCGGCATGTCGAAAAACACCTACGGGACCGGCTGCTTCATGCTGCTGAACACGGGCGCGGAGCTTGTCCGGTCCAAGAGCAACTTGCTTACGACCATCGCATGGAAGGTCGGCGACGACGCGGTAGAGTATGCGCTCGAAGGCAGCGTCTTCATAGCGGGCGCGGCGGTCCAATGGCTGCGCGATGGGTTGCAGATAATTCACACGGCTGCCGAGACCGAAAGCCTTGCGATGAGTGTGGAAGATAATGGCGGAGTCTATTTCGTCCCCGCGTTCGTCGGGCTTGGCGCGCCGCACTGGGACCAGTACGCGCGCGGGACGATCATCGGGCTGACGCGCGGCTCGACGCGCGAGCACGTCGCGCGCGCAGCTTTGGAATCAATCGCCTACCAGACCGGCGACGTGCTCGCGCGCATGCAGGAGGACTCCGGCATCAGACTGAGCGAACTGCGCGTTGACGGGGGGGCGGCTCGCAACGACTTCCTGATGCAATTTCAGGCCGACATCTTAGGCATACCCGTCGTGCGCCCCATCAACACTGAAACGACCGCCGCAGGCGCGGCGTACCTTGCGGGACTCGCGGTTGATTTCTGGTCGGACGTGGAAGAGTTGAGCGAGATGTGGCAGCGCGAGCAGACCTTCGAGCCGAAGATGGCCGGCGACGAGCGCAGGCGATTGCTCGAAGAATGGTCGCGCGCGGTCGGTCGCGCAAGCAACTGGATACAACCTTGACTCGCCTCATCAATAAAAAGCTGGCGTCTGCCGCTTTGCAACCGTTGGCTATAGCAAGCCGTCGCTGCTAAAATTTCTTTAACTATGGGAGAATCATCACTCTGGCCAGTCATACTGAAGCTAGTCGCGGTATTGCTGCTGGTGCTGGCTAACGGATTCTTTGTCGCTACCGAGTATGCGCTCGTAAGCGTACGGCGCTCGCGCATAACATCGCTCGTCTCGCAGGGCAATAAGCGGGCGCGCACCGTGATGCGCGTGCTCGACAGTCTCACTTCTTATATCTCCGCGACACAACTGGGAGTCACGCTCGCGAGTCTCGCGCTCGGATGGGTGGGCGAGGACACGATGGCTCATTTGCTTGAGCCGGTTTTTAATCGAATCCTGGGCTCATTGTCGGCAGTCGCGGCGCACACAACCGCAATCGTGCTCGCGTACATACTTATCACTTACTTGCACGTCGTGCTCGGCGAGCTTGTCCCGAAAGCGCTGTCGCTTGAAAAGGCCGAAAGCGTGGCGCTCGTAACGGCCAGGCCCATCGAGCTTTTTTACAAGCTATTCAAAGCACCCATCTGGATATTGAATCATTCGGGAGTAACGTTCTTGAGGTTGCTCGGACTGCGCGCCACGGCAGAGCACGCGGCCATTTACAGCGAAGAAGAATTGCGCCAATTGATCGCGCTGAGTCATAAGAGCGGCCACGTGATCGAAGACGAGCGGCGGTTGATTGATAACGTGTTCGAGTTCACAGAGGCTACGGTCGAAAGCATTATGACGCCGCGCACCGAGATTGAAGCACTCGACATAGAAATCCCGCCTCAAGAGATGCTCGACATCTTTGAAGAGTTGGGTTATTCGCGGATGCCTATTTATCGCGGGTCGCTCGACAACGTTGTCGGCATCGTTCTGTATAAAGATTTGTGCCGCGTCGTGCGGCGGGGCGAACTTACCGACATCAACACGATACTCAGGCCCGCAGTCATTCTGCCCACTTCCGTCCGGCTTCACGACGCCCTGAGAATGCTAAGGCGATCAAGCGCGCACATGGCGCTGGTGGTTGACGAGCACGGCGGCGTCGAAGGGCTGGTGACTTTGGAAGACCTGCTCGAAGAGATAGTCGGCGACATAAGCGACGAGCACGACGAGGCCGCCGCGCAGCAGGTCAAGAAACTCAACGAGGACTCGTTCAAGGTGAGCGGCAAGCTAACGATCCGCGACGCCAACCGCCGGTTAGGGCTTGGGCTGCCTGAATCCGACAGCTACCACACGGTCGCGGGGTTCATGATGGCTCGCGCGGGAAAGATGCTCGCGCCCGGCGACAGCATTGACTACAACGGCATGAAGTTGACGGTCGAAAACGCGAATCGCAACCGCATCGTCGAAGCCCGCATCGAGCGGGTGAAAGAAGACGCCCCCGCGCCTAAAGTCGTGAGCTAGGCCGTAAACTCATTCTCTACAAACTCATTTTTCGGCCATCGCGTCGGTGACTTTGATCCGGCCTTCGATAATCTCTTTCTTTGCGCGCTCGACTTCGTCAATCACCGATTGCGGGATCAGGGCGCGGTTGTAGTCGTCAATCGCGTAGCCGATGCCTTCGTTGTCGAGGCCGAACAGGTGAATGCCGCCTTTGAATCGCCCCTCGACCATGTCCTTGACCGTGTTATAAACGGAGTTGTCCACGCGCTTCATCATGCTGGTCAGGATGAAGCCCGGCTTGACCCAGTTCTGATTCGAGTCAACCCCGATGGCGAGAGTGTTGGTGTCTTCGGCGGCGTCGAAAACGCCGAGACCTGAATTCCCCGCCGCCTGAAAGATCACATCCGCGCCGCGCTCGATCTGGGCTTTCGCAAGCTCTTTGCCCTTGCCGGGGTTGTTCCAGGCCGCGTCGTTCACGCCGACGTAGTTCTCGAAGACCTGCACCTTCGGGTTGGCGTAGCGCGCGCCCTCTTCGTAGCCGGTCATGAATTTATGAATGAGCGGAATGTCCATCCCGCCGACAAACCCTATCTTGTTCGTTTTCGTCGCGCGGGCGGCGATCATCCCGACTAAGAACGAGCCTTCGTGCTCCTTGAAGATGAGCGACGCCACATTCTCGGAATCAATCACGCCGTCAATGATGGCGAACTTCAGTTCGGGGTAATCGCGCGAGACGGCTTCCATGATCGGGGCCTGGGCGAATCCCACCCCGATGATGAGGTCATAGCCGCGCTCCGCGAACGCGCGCATCGAAGGCTCGATTGAAGTCGGGTCGCCCGGCTCAACGTCGCGGAGCGTTATCTGGTCGGGCATATCCTGTTTCGCGCGCTTCACGCCTTCCCACGCGGCGGCGTTGAATGATTTGTCGTCTTTGCCGCCTATGTCGAAGACTATGCCGACGCGAACCTTCCCGTTCGCGTCATCGCCGCTGCCGAATGCGCGGCTGCATCCCGGCATCGCGAGCGCGATGGCCAGCAATAGAATCAATGCTACATTTCTCATATCATCCTTCAGATCGGTCTCTCCGGTGTTTAATCACTTCTGCTTCTCTTCGACCAGCCTGTTATATTTTCTCATCACCTGCTTGAGCCGGTCATGCCCAATCGCGACTACTTTGTGGTTATCAATCCCCGTCATGGTTTCCGCCGCGACGAGCGCGTTGACGATGGCTTCCTCAGTCGCCTGCACCGTCGCTTCAAAAAGCGGGTTCATAAGATCGTTGGGAAGCATGGTCAACTGCACGGGGCCGGATTGCTTCGCCGCCTCCGGGTTCGCCGTCGAAAAGGCGATGAAGATGTCTCCCGACCCGTTGCCCGAACTGCTCCCCGTCCGCGCGACGCCGAGCGCGGCGCGGCGTGCCAACCGCTTGAGTTGATGCGCGAGCAACGGGGCGTCCGTCGCCACTACGATGATGATCGAGCCAACGTCTTCGTCGCGCGGGCCGACTTCATTTAACCCGATGCGGTCGTCGGTGATCTCAGCGCCTACGGGGACGCCGCTGATTCTCAGTTGATTGCGGCGACCGAAGTTCGCCTGCACGAGCACCCCCACTGTGTACGCGCCCGCCGCTTGATCGAGCTTTCTTGAGGCAGTGCCGATGCCGCCCTTGAAGCCGTAGCAGATCATCCCGGTCCCGCCCCCGACATTGCCTTCTTTGACCGCGCCGGGCTTCGCGCCGTCGAGCGCTTCAAAGGCATGCCTGTCTTTAACGTGAAACCCGTTGATGTCGTTTAAGTACCCGTCGTAGGTTTCGGCGACGACGGGTAAAGACCACCAGTAGCCCGTGGCATCCGCCGCGCCGAATTTCACACGCCACGCGACGACGGCATCCCGCACGACGCCGACGCTGTGCGTGTTGGTGATCATAACGGGGCCTTCGAGGAATCCCGATTCTTCGAGCCACGTGGTGCCGGTCATCTCGCCGTTACCGTTGAGAGAGAACCACCCGCCGAAGACCGGAGTGTTAGCCGATTGCTTGCCGCGCGGCAGTATCGCGGTGACGCCCGTCCGCACAGGGCCAGCGCCGACTTGCAGCTTCCCTTCGCCTGATATGAGCGTCGCATGCCCGACCTCCACGCCTTTCACGTCAGTGATGGCGTTGAGCGGCCCCGCAGTCCCTTCGAATGGAATCCCCAGGTCGCGAGCGCGCGGTTTCGTCTGCCCCGTTGTGATTTCGCTTATCATAGCTAAAAAAAGAAACGCCCCGGCAACCGTTTTACATCGCTTCGTCTTCAACAAAGCATAGGGCACCGGCTTTAGCCGGAATCTCCGCACGTAAAGCAGCCGCCTGAAGGCCGCGCTCCGAACCGTAGCTTTCATCATGACAATTTATTACTCTTTGTAAATCTCCACCACCGTCTTGCCGTCCGCATTCACGTAGCCGCGATACATCCCCGGAGTGCTGAACGGCATGGCGATGTTTCCGTCCTTATCTATGGCGATGACGCCGCCCGTCCCGCCCAGCTTCAAAACTTTTTTCATGATGACGAGGTCGGCGGCTTCTTTGAGCGAAAGCCCTTTGTACTCCATCAACGCAGAGATGTCATACGCGACGACTGAGCGCATGAAGTATTCGCCCGAACCCGTAGCCGACACGGCGCAGGTCTGATTGTTGGCGTAAGTTCCCGCGCCTATGATCGGGGTGTCGCCGACGCGACCGGGCCTCTTGTTAGTCGTCCCGCCCGTAGAAGTCCCCGCCGCCAAGTTCCCTTCCCTGTCTAAAGCGACCGCGCCGACGGTCCCATACTTCTGCTCGTCAGAGGCGGTCGCTGTCGGCTTGCGATCCGGTTTATCGGCAGGCTTCGGTTGCTGCTTCTCTTTTTCCTTGTCCTCTTCGAGCTGCTTCCACCTCTCTTCGGTGAAGAAGTATTTCTCATCCACCAGCTCAAGGCCGTTTTGTTTGGCGAAGTTTTCAGCGCCTTCCGCGATCATCATTACGTGCGGAGACTTCTCCATCACGAGCCGCGCGAGGCTGATCGGGTTCTTCACATGCTTGAGGCCCGACACGGCCCCTGCTCTCAGCGTCGCGCCATCCATGATCGCGGCGTCCATCTCGTTTGTGCCTGCGGCTGTGAAGACGGCCCCTTTCCCGGCGTTAAAGAGCGGAGAGTCTTCCATAACTTTGATGGCCGCTTCGACGGCATCCATGCCGGTCCCCCCGCTCTTAAGAACCTTGTGACCGGCGAGCAGCGCTTCAGTCAATTTGTCGCGGTAATCGCGCTCGCGCTCGGGGGTCATCTTTTCTTTCAGAATGGTGCCCGCCCCGCCGTGAATGACCAGCTTGAAGGGGCGAGTTTTCTGACTCGACGTGTGACTCGTGAAGTTGAATGCGGCAGCCGACAGCGCCGGTGCCAGGAACAAGAAAATGCAAATGGATGCCGGTTGTATTCTCATCAGCGAACCCTCATGATCCCCGCGTCATTTGTCGGGCGATTCGTACAAGTAGGCTAACTCGCGCAGCTTATTCTCGCGACCGTCGTGCACCGCAAAGTGACCGCGCTTGCGCTCGCCTTTCGAGTTGGTCGTATAGCCCCACAGCGCAGCGCCGCCGTATTCGCCCTTCTTGTTGAGCGCGTAGAACTCTATGTTGAACTTCTTGAGTTTTGCCTTCTGGCCGTTGTAGCTCGAAGCGACGCGCTTGCATGCTTCGAGCGCGGCGTCGGTTGGCGACATGCCTTTGCGCATCATCTCGACGACGGTGTGCGCGCCGTTGATCTTGATGCACTCTTCGCCGCGACCCGTCGAGCCTGCCGCGCCGACTTCGTTATCAACGAAAAGCCCGCAACCGATCAGGGGCGAATCGCCCACGCGACCGGGAATCTTGAAGGCAAGCCCGCTCGTCGTAGTCGTGCCGGAAATGTCCCCGGCCTCGTTGATCGCGATGCAATTGATCGTGCCCGTCGGGGGGTGAGCGATAATCGCTTTTGCGAGCGCGAGAATCTCTTCCGGCTTCAGCTTGCCTCTATAGACTAAGCCCTGCGCCGGGTTGTCCGGCGCGGCAAGCCCCGGCCCCCAACCGTCGCGGTCGCTCATCGTCTCTTTCCACTTGAGCCACACCGCGCGCGACTCTTCCGTCAACAGGTCCTGGTCCTTAAACCCGTGCGCCCGCGCGAAGCGCAAAGCCCCTTCCCCCACGAGCAGCAGGTGGTCCGTGCGCTCAAGTACGAGCTTCGCAATCTTCGCCGGGTTTTTGATGTTGCGAAGCGAAGCGACAGCGCCCGCCCGCTTCGTCGGCCCGTGCATCACGCTCGCGTCAAGCTCCACGACGCCTTCTTCGTTGGGCAAGCCGCCGTATCCGACGCTCATATCGTTGGGATCATCCTCGACAATGGCGACCCCCTCCACAACCGCGTCGAGCGTGTCTTTGTTGTTGCGAATCATCTCCATCGCTTTTTCAGTAGCGCGCAACCCATTGGCGCTGGAAACGACGAGCGGGCGCGACCCCCCGGCTTGAGCGAACCCGGTCAAGGATGATTCACCTGCGAGGCCGGCGGCGACTCCCGCGACCGCGCCGGTGCGAAAGAAATCTCGACGGGTTATTTTTTTCTTCATTTTGGTCTCCTACAAAAAGTTGACAGGCTTTCCCAAAGTGAACGAGTGAGATAAAGGCCGGTTCGCTTTCCCGGCAGAACACTTGAGCTTTCCACTGGATTAGCACGATTCTATCGAGTCGGGATGGGTTTGTAAACTAAGGCAAAGGGTAAAAAAGGTTGTCAAAACTGCATGGCCGCTTTCAGCGCAGCACCGCCTTTATCAGCGCGGGCGGGGTGACTCGTTCGTCGGCAATCGTGTACGCGCGGGCTATCACGTCCGCAACTTCCCCCGCGCGAGACGTATCGTTGCAGTGAATGCTTGCGAGCGCGGAACCTTTATCAACACGGTCGCCGATCCTCGCTTCAACAATCAAACCGACGCTCAAATCAATGGGCGCGTCGAGACGAGAGCGCCCCGCGCCCAGCAACATCGAAGCGCGGCCAATCGCTTCGGTGTCCATCGCCTGAACGTAGCCGCTGCTGCCGGCGACAACCTTCTCCTGATGCCGCGCGTGCGGCAACCGCGCGTAATCGTCAACCGCGCGAGGGTCGCCCGATTGGGCTTCGATAATCTCGCGCATCTTTTCCGCCGCCGCGCCCGACGCTATCAGCTCGTCGTAGATTTCACGCCCGCGCTCGACCGTTTCCGCAACGCGACCGAGCGCTATCATCTCGGCGGCAAGCTCCCGGCACAACGCGTTGAAGTCTTCAGGCCCCGCCCCCTTGAGCGTGTCGAACGATTCGATCACCTCAAGCGAGTTGCCGACCGCGCGGCCAAGCGGCTGATTCATGTCCGTGATCAACGCTACGCAATCTTTTTCCATCCCGCGCGCGATCTCTATCATCAACTCGGCGAGCGCGCGGGCGTCCCCTTCTTCTTTCATGAAAGCGCCGTTGCCGACTTTCACGTCCAGCACGAGGCCCGAAATGCCTTCGGCCATCTTCTTGCTCATGATCGAAGCCGCCATCAAAGGCCGGCAAGGGACGGTCGCCGTCACGTCGCGCAAAGCGTAGAGCTTTTTGTCGGCGGGCGCGATTTCCGCCGTCTGCCCTATGAGCGCGGCCCCTACGCGTTCGAGCGTCGCGCGAAACTCGCCGAGCGAAAGGTCGGTCCTGAATCCGGGTATTGATTCCAGCTTGTCGAGCGTGCCGCCCGAATGAGCGAGGGCGCGGCCCGAAATCATCGGCACAAACACTCCCGCCGCCGCGACGACCGGCGCGATCACGAGCGATGTCTTATCGCCGACGCCGCCCGTCGAGTGCTTGTCAACGCGCGCCGCGCCCAGGTCAGAGAAGTCCACGACCTCGCCCGAATGAAGCATCTCGTCCGTAAGCGCTATCGCCTCTTCGTTGCTCATCCCGCGCAGGTAAATAGCCATCAATAGCGCGGCCATCTGATAGTTGGCGACTTCGCCCGCCGTGTAGTGACGAATGACGAAGCCAATCTCTTCGCGCGTGAGAGAATTGCCGTCGCGCTTTTTCGCAATGATGTCAACTGTTCGCATAATGAAGTTATACGTAACGCTACCACGACGGGTGCCGCGCGGCATAACTTAATTCTAATTGCTATGGCGGGATTATTTCCAGAATTAGCGCAGTATGAGGGCGACGGCGTGCGCGGCCATCGCCTCGCCTCGCCCGATTGCCCCAAGCCCTTCGCCTGTTTTAGCCTTAACGCTCACGCGGTCAACGTCAACGCCCAGCGTCGCGGCTAACCGCTCGCGCATCGCCTGAATGTGCGGGCTGAGACGAGGGCGCTCGGCCATCACTATCGCGTCAACGTTCCCGACCCTGTAGCCGCGCGCCGCGATCATCTCGACCGCGCGCGCGAGCAGGTCGAGGCTCGATGCGCCTTCCCATCGCCCGTCCGTGTCGGGGAAATGCGTGCCGATGTCGCCGAGCGCAGCCGCCCCCAGCAGCGCGTCAGTTATGGCATGAGCGAGCACGTCCGAGTCGGAATGTCCAAGCAACCCTTTTTCAAAAGGGACTTCGACGCCCGCAAGCACGAGCTTGCGCCCTTCGACCAGGCGGTGAGTATCGTAGCCGATACCTATGCGAATGGATTCGTCCATCAGTCGAAAAATTCGGACTGAATGGCCTCCGCGACTTTGAGGTCGAAAGGCCGCGTGATTTTGATGTTTATGGGCGAGCCTTCCACGACCGACACGCGGTGGCGAATGCGTTCGACAAGTTGCGAATCGTCCGTGGCCGTGAAGCCATCGGCATAAGCCCGCTCGTACGCCTCGCGAATGACGGAATAGCGGAAAGCCTGCGGCGTCTGCGCGTGATACAGGCGGCGGCGGTCCAGCGTGCGCTGGACCCGGCCCGACTTCACCTGCTTGATCGTATCAATCGTCCCCATCGCCATGAGGGCAGCGCCCGTCGCGGTCGCGCGCTCTATGACCATGCGAATCTCTTCAGGGCGAACGAAGGGGCGCACGGCGTCGTGGACGACTATGATGCCCGCGTCTTCTTCTTTGACCACCTGAAGGCCGCGAAAAACCGAGTCCTGCCGCTCCGCGCCGCCCCCCACCACGCGGGCGATCTTTTTCAAGTTGTGCCTGGAGATCAACGTGAGGACTTCCGTGGTGAGGTTCGGCTGCAAGACTAAAATGACCTGGTCCACGGCGTCGCAGGCTTCGAAGCGGCGCAGCGTGTGGACGAGCAAGGGCACGCCGCGCAGTTCGAGCATCTGCTTGGCGCGGTCCGCATGCATGCGCGCGCCTATGCCGGCGGCAGGGATGATGGCTACATTGAGCTTGCGTTCGGTCACTGCGAGGCCGAAGAAGTGTGTCGCGGGTTGGCCGCTGCGCGCCCGTCCTCGCTGAAGCGGCCAAAGATCATCTTGCCCGCCGTGGTCTGCAAGACGCTCGTAACCGACACGTCAATGTTCTTGCCGATCATGCGACGAGCGTTGTCAACGACCACCATAGTGCCGTCGTCGAGGTAAGCCACGCCTTGGTTGTACTCCTTGCCTTCCTTCAGGACGAAGACACGCATGATCTCGCCGGGCAGCACCACGGGTTTGAGCGCGTTGGCAAGCTCGTTGATGTTGAGCACGGAAACGCCCCTGAGTTGCGCGACCTTGTTCAAGTTGAAATCGTTGGTGACGATCTTGCCTTCGATCTGCTTGGCAAGTTCGATGAGCTTGTGGTCCACTTCGCGCACGTCTGGGAAGTCGGCCTCGCTGATGACTATCTCGTAGCTGCCCTTCTTCTTTTGGAGCCGCTGGAGGATGTCCAGACCGCGCCGCCCCCTGTTGCGTTTGATGGAGTCCGCGCTGTCGGCGATTTGTTGAAGCTCGCGCAAGACGAACTGAGGGATGACGAGTGTCCCGGAGAGAAATCCTGTCTCAGCTATATCGGCAACGCGGCCATCAATGATGACCGACGTATCGAGTATGAGTGAGTAAGATTTGCTTGCCCCCTTCTCTACGAAAATGCCGCCAAGCGCTGTTAGATCGAGATAGTCCCCTTTGACTGCGCCTACTATTAACCCTACGTATCCCATGAATAACGTCAGCGTGAGTGTGAGGAAAGATTTGAACTCTTCCGGTATGACCTCGGCGTGTTGAGCAGATATGATCCAACCGATTAACGTAGCGGCTGCAATTCCAAGTATAGACCCGACCGCTCCGCCTATAAGAGTTTTAAGCGTGGCTTTGCGAATTCGCGTCTCGAAGAAAATAATGCAGCACGCCAGCATCGCGCCTACCAGTGCTGAGGCAACCGGTTTACCGCTTAATGGCTTCAGGTAATAGCCTGCACTCACGAGCGCCCCGACGAAGACGATACGAATTAGAGTAATGTCCAATCGCATATGACCTCCGCACGTCTTATCTACCGCTCGAGCCGTTCCTGCTTTACGACGCTGCGAATAGTTAAGCTGAGTTGTGAAAGATCTAATCGCGGATGCCACCCGCGATGACGACTGGCCGCGTCAGTAACCACCAATACGCAGGATGATCAGGATAAAGCGAAGGTATTAAACGTCCTGCGCGTCCCAGATTTGAAGCGTGCCCGTACACGAATGAAGAAGGAGGCGGTTCGGGCTTCGGTGCGCGGGGGCCGGGCGGTATGAATTAAGAAGACCCGGTCAAACCCGCGACCCGCTAAGGCTGCCAATCGTGTCAGGGTTCAAGCCCTGACCGCCACCATTATAGCTGAACTCACAGAATTTGCTATCAAAAAGCAGAAGGCGCTAGGTTCGGAGCGCAGCCTTCAGGCGGAATTCATGTAAGGCTAATACTTCCGCCTGAAGGCTGTCTCCTGTTGCTTACACGTTTCGTCACTCGGAGTCTGACAAGATTTGTGAGCGCCGATTGGGGAGGGCCGAGGGTTATGTTCAAATGCAGCACTTACAGCTACCCGCGCGGGTCAGTGGCCGTGGCACGGGCATTGCCAATTGAATCAGCGTAGCTTAAAGAAGTTACGCGATGGCCGGGGGAACGGGGGCTCCGCCGGCCATCGCAAGACTGAGAGAAGCGACAGACAGACAAAACAATAAGCTGAAGGGGATGAGGCAACGGGGGCTGCGTCATCCCCTTTAGTGTTTTTGAGCATCGAGATTGTTCGAAGAATCAGAATAATCAGAAGAGCGCTTCAAGAGCATCATACACGTTCCGCACGCCGATCACTTCAATCCCATCATCGTACTCAAGCCCGACCACATTTCCGTGAGGGATGACGCAGCGGCGAAAGCCCATCGCGTAGGCTTCGCGCACTCGAACACTGGCCTGACTGGTCGCGCGCACTTCGCCCGCGAGTCCTACTTCGCCGAAGACCGCCGCGCGCTCGTCTATCGAGACGTTGCGGAAGCTCGAAGCTATGGCGGCGACTATCCCTAAATCAGCCGCAGGCTCGTCAATCGCCATCCCCCCCGCGACGTTCACGAAAACGTCGTCGGCCAACACGGTCATCCCGACGCGTTTTTCCATCATAGCCATCAACAACGCGACTCGATTCGAGTCCACGCCCTGAGTCATTCGCCGCGCCGTGCCATACTTGTTTGAAGACACCAGCGCTTGGATCTCGACAAGCAGCGGGCGAGTCCCTTCTATGCAAGCCGTCACGACAGACCCGGACACCCCGACCGGGCGCTCGTTCAAAAACAGCCCCGACGGATTAAGCACCGGGACAAGCCCGCGCCCGGTCATTTCGAACACGCCCACTTCGTTGGCCGCGCCGAACCGGTTCTTCACCGCCCGAATGATGCGATGATTGTGATGGCGCTCACCTTCGAAATAAAGCACCGTGTCAACTATGTGCTCCAGCGCTTTCGGCCCGGCTATCGCCCCTTCCTTAGTCACGTGGCCGATGAGAAAGACCGGGACCGTGCGATTCTTGGCGAGCACGAGGAACTGCCCGGCCACCTCGCGGACTTGAGAGACGGAGCCGGGCGCGCTTTCCAGCTTCGCGGAAAAGACCGTCTGCACCGAGTCAACGACTACGGCCTGCGGCTCAAGCCGGTCAATCTCTTCAAAGATGCGTTCGAGGCAAGTCTCAGCCAGCAGGTAAAGCCCCTTCGGGTTGATGCCCAGTCGCTCGCCGCGCAGTTTGATCTGCCGCTCGCTCTCTTCGCCGGAAATGTAGAGGACTTTGCCATAAGCCTTCGTGAGCTTGTCGGAGACTTCCAGCAGCAGCGTGCTCTTGCCGATGCCGGGCTCGCCGCCGATGAGCACGAGCGAGCCGGGGACTATGCCGCCCCCCAGCACGCGGTCGAACTCATCTATGCCTGAAGACTCGCGCGAATCGTCCTGGCTCTCGATTGCCTGGTAATCGAGCGGGGCGACTTCGCGCATGCGAAACAACCCGCCGCGCGGGCTGGACTGCGCCTGCGCCGGGGCGCTTTTTTCTTCGACGAGCGAATTCCATTCGCCGCACTCCGGACACTTACCCATCCATCGCGGTTGTTGCGCGCCGCATTGCTGGCAAACATAGACGATCTTCGGGCCTTTCGATTTTGCCATCTTGTTCCTTCTGCTCGCGGGGTTTCCGATTGAATAAGTATGATGGATTGACGCGCAGGTAATCAAGCGCGCCTTTATCGCAGCCTTTATCGCAAGAAGCCGCCTTCGCAACATTCATTGTAGGAGCGCGCCGGCGGCCCGGATTTAGCGCTACTGGTATCGCAGAAGCGCGCAATGCTATAATTTAGTGTCGGAAATTGCATCAACCAGAAGGAAACCAAAACAGAAATGATAATCAACAGAATGCGCAGAATCCAAGTGCCCGCCCTGGTGCTTGCCCTCGCCTTCGCGCTCGCTTCAATCGCGAAGGCCCAGACCGAACAGGGCACACCGATTGACATAACCAACTATAAGATCGGCGCGGAATTATTGCCCGATTCGCACACGCTGAAAGCGCAGGCGGTCGTCACCATGAAAGCGCTCAAGCAGACTCAATCAGCCGTGCTTGAAATGAACGGCTCGCTTTCAATATCGGGCGTGAAAGGCCCCGACGGCAAGACCGCACTTCAATTCATCCAGGACAAAGTTAACGAGAATAATGTGAGGGTCAATCTCGGCAGGCTGTACGAAGCCGGGTCCGAGATCACGCTGACGTTCGATTATTCGGGAGCGCTCGTCACCCCTGAAGGGGGTCCGCTGCCCGACACGAGGTTGGCTTACATAGGGCCGGAAGGCTCTTACCTGTTTTACGCGGCGCGGTGGTTTCCTTTCCATGGGTATGCCGCTGATCGCGCGACCAGCGAGATAAGTCTGACGGTGCCGAAAGGCTGGACCGTCGCCGGTCACAGCGTGAACCCCGTCACGCCCGTTGCGACGAAAGACGGGCGCACCACCTTCACTTTCACGGAAACCCAGCCCGTGCTCCCAGGCTCGTTCGCCGCCGGACAGTTCATCACGCGCACGATCAATTCGGGCGGCATGCAGGTTGACCTGTACGTGCTGCCCGGCAGCGAGGCGCGAGTCGAAGAGTTCGGGACGGAGGTCGCCCAGGCGCTTCAGTTTTACAACACGCGCTTCGGGCAATACGCGCTCGGCAACCGCTACGTGATCGCCCAGGTTGACGACGAGACGATGGAGACCTACAGCGGGGCGGGCATAGCTTTCCTCTCCCGCAAGATGCTGACCTCAGACAAGCCGCTTCCCGTTGAAGAGATCGCGCGCGAAGTGGCTTACCAGTGGTGGGGGCAGGCCGTGGGGCTTAAGAGCTTTGATGATTCGTGGCTGTCGCAAGGACTCGCGCAGTACTCATCAGTCCTCTACCGCGAGTCGCGTGAGAGCGCCGCCGAGTTTCATGAGACATTGGCGGAGATAATCGAGCTTGCCCTGGCGTTCGAGCAGGATTCGTCAATCGCCCGCGCGCCCGCGCAATTGAACGACCAATCGCCGGCCTACCGCTCGGTCGTCTTTTATAAAGGCGCATACGTCTATCACATGCTCCGGGGGACGATTGGCGACGATAAATTCTTCAATCTTCTCAAGACATATTATTCGACGTTCAAAGGGCAAAACGCGGGCATAAGCGATTTCGAAACGCTGACGGACAAGGTTGCGGGGTCGAGCATGAGGGGATTTTACGGCCTGTGGATTGATTCGACCGGCGTGCCCGAATTCAAAGTCGAATACACCATACTGCGAACGAAAGAGAGTAAGTTCCGGGTCCGGGGCACGATCCGGCAGAACATGGATTCTTTCCGCGGCCCCGTCAGCGTGGCGCTGGAAGCCGAAGGCGGGCGCGAATCGAAGACTACGATTGATCTGAGAGGCACGTCTGCGGATTTCGAGCTTGCGTCGGAAGGCAAGCCACTCGAAGTGGTCGTTGACCCTGATAACCGCTACCTGCGCATTTCGGACGCGCTGCGCACTTCGGTAGTAGTGCGTCGCGGCATCCAGCACTTCCAGCGCGAAGAGTATGCCGAATCCGAAGACCAGTTCCGCCAGGCGATCAAGCTCAACCCGCGCTCTTCTCTTGCGTGGTACAACCTCGGCTTGCTTTACATGGAGCAGCGCAACTGGCAAAAAGCGAGGGAGTCTTTTACAGAAGCGTTGAACGGCGACCTTGAGCCTTCCTGGCTCGAAGTCTGGTCCTACATAAAGAAGGGCAATACTTTTGACGCCGACGACCAGCGCGAGCGTGCGGTAGCCGAATACAACAAAGCGAAAGAGAATGGCAACAATTACAACGGCGCGCAGCAAGCCGCAGAGAAATATCTCGGCCAGCCTTACAAGAAAGAGCGGAGCGCCTCGCCAACGACCTGAACGCAGTCCGTCTTTCCGACGAAGCCACGTGACCTGTAAGGGCCGCGTGGCTTATGACTATTGAATCAGGGGAAGCGTTTGGCATTGGCGGTTGACTCTGAAAAAGCGCGTTTGATAGTATTGACCTGCGCTTGAGCGAGCCAGCAGCTCCCGGCGTGTTTACCAGAACGGATTTGAATGGGGCTATAGCTCAGCTGGGAGAGCGCTTGAATGGCATTCAAGAGGCCGACGGTTCGAGCCCGTCTAGCTCCACTTTAGAATCAACAATTTAAGGGCATCCTTCGGGATGCCTTTTATATTTTGTGTGCCTATTGTGTGCCAGTTTTACGGGATAAGAGAATTTCAAGTTTGTCGGATGCTGCTCGCTGCATTGAAGGCAGCACATGAGAGTACACATCCATAGTCATTCTGATGCTGGCGTGTCCTAATCTCTCACCTACCACTTTCGGGTTTTCATTCGCAGCTAATAATAGAGTCGCGCACGAATGGCGAAGATCATAAAGCCTGATTGACTCAGGCAGTCCGGCCCGTTTGAGTATTGGCTTGAAGTGGCGACGAACAAGGTTTCGCCTCATCAACGGAGAGCCTTCACTATTGGCGAACACCAGATCATGGGCTTGATACTTCGGCCCAGCTTTCAGTCTTTCCTCTGCCTGCCTGCGCCTATGCTCGGTTAAAGCGCGAGTAAGTGAATTGGGTATTGGTATGCTTCGCCTGCTTCCGCTGGTCTTAGGCTCACTGAAGTACCATCCGAGTGTGCTTCTCCATATCAAAGCTCGTTGTACTGTGACGACTCCGGTTTGAAGGTCTACATCTTTCCACTGCAAGCCAAGATATTCCTCTGGGCGCATACCAGTGATTAAGGCAAGGGTGAAAACCAGGCCGTAGCTATCTTCGGTAGCCGCTTCCAAGAACTTTGCAGCGTCTTCGGGCGATAATGACTGCATCTCTTTGCGAGATTGTTTTGGAAGCTCTACCAAGGTAGCAGGGTTTTGCGCCAAGACTCGCCACTTCACCGCTTGCTTGAGCGCAGAAGATAAGAAACTGTCTGAGAATGCGATCAAGTCTTGGCCAGTCGCCGAACCATCAATCGTGTCATCGCTGCATAGATCATACTCTCGCTCGTCTGCGTCAGCCTCTCATAGTCTTTGCTCAAACGACGATTCTGACATAACCAAGAGAATGTTCTCTCAACTACCCATCGCCTCGGCAATACTCGAAATCCCGGTGGCGGCAATATCTTCGACCAATCTATTTCTTCACCGGCTCGTGCCCATACTCCACGAGGCTTTGGCGGGTGCTGCACTATCTCTGCCCTCCAACCGATATTTTTTTCGATCCACTGCTTGCCTTTAGCCTCGCCTTTATATCCACCGTCTAGCCACACATGTTGCAGCCGTGGCAATTCATCTTTGATACTTTGCTCCAGTAGCAATTCAACCCCATCTCGATCCATTACTGCGGCGCTGTGAACCTTTGTTTTCAGCACAAATCCTTGAGTATCTACAAGCAAATGACGCTTGCGGCCACTGATCTTTTTGCCACCGTCAAAGCCCCGCTCTGCTCCGCCTACGCCAGTTGTTTTCACTGATTGCGAATCAATAACAGCGGCGCTCGGCTGAGGATCACGGCCTAACTGGGCGCGCAACTTCTCACGAATGATTCGATGTATATGCTCCCAAGTACCATCCATACGCCAAACTCGATAGTAGTGATAGACAGTCTTCCAAGGAGGTAGATCATGCGGAAGCAGTCGCCAAGCGCAACCACTTCGCAAGATATAAAAGATAGAATTGAGAAGTTCGCGCCAAGCATGTTGACGTGGGCGACCTAGTTTATTGGGAGGCGGCAAGATCGGCTCTATCAACCTCCATTCGGCATCAGATAAATCCGTAATGTATGTTTCTCTCCTCATACACCACATGCTATCAAAACGGCCCATTTCTTACATTCTCAGACAGTTTCTAATACCGAGTTGCGAACCAGAGTGAGATGAGGTATGAAGATCGTATGCCAAGCCCCATCAAGCTCAAGCCTCATCTCACTGCGGAAGACTTGTACCAACGCTACCGTAAATGCCAGCAGCATCGTGAGAAGATCCGCTGGCGTGCACTCTACCTTATTGCCAGAGGCGGCATCGCCAATGATGTGGCCAAACGTGTTGGCCGCTCTAGTGGCTGGATGACGAACCTCGCTCGTCGTTACAACAAGCTCGGCGCTGCGGGTGTCTGCGATCAACGCACTAAATCATTGCCTAGTCCGCCGCCAGCCTTAAACGTCAAACAGGCGCAAGCTTTAGCTACAGCTCTGCGCGGCCCGGCTCCTGACGGCGGTTTGTGGACCTCGCCGAAAGTCGCTGCCTGGATCGAGAAGAAGGCCGGCAAGGCGGTTCATAAAACAACTGCCTGGCGAGCTATGAGGTCGGCGGGTTTCACCCTTCAAGTGCCTCGCCCTCGCCATCGCAACGCTGCCACTGAAGCGGAGCAAACCGCCTTTAAAAAAAGCTGACCCGCATGGTCGGCAAACTGAAAGCGGCGCATCCTTCGGACGAAGTCGAGAGTTGGTGCAGCGATGAAGCACGCTTTGGACTGCAACCCGTAGTGCACAGAGTTTGGGCACCGCGAGGCGAGCGACCCGTTGCCAAAGTAGCCCCCGATTACGAGTGGCTATGGATGTATGCGGCGGCGCATCCTGCAACGGGCGACAGCTTCTGGTTGAGCTTGCCTCGGCTGGACACTGAGATGGTGCAGATGTTTCTCGATGAGTTTGCCAAACTCTACGCGCGCGAAGGCAAACGAATCATACTTTGTTGGGACGGAGCGCCAGCGCACAGGGCGAAAGGGTTGCGAGTGCCAGAGCGAATCACGATACTGGGCTTGCCAGCCTATACGCCAGAACTCAATCCAGCCGAGCATCTGTGGCCGCTGGTTAAAGAGGGTGTGACGAATGAATCATTCAAAGATCTTGGCGCATTAGAGAGGCGCGTTTGCAATAGAGTCCGATATATCTGTGAAGATCGAGAACTGATTTCATCTCGACTGAGTTACCATTGGTGGCCCAATGCCTGATTCATCTCATTATGGTCTACAGTTTGGTATAAGCTGCTGCTTTCAGCAGCAATTAGCGTCCCTGTTTTCATAATTAATATAACTGCCGGAGTACTCCTCTGGTTCGCAGAGTTTATGGACCTACGACACCCGGAGGTTAAAAAGTTATCCGGTGTTGAGGATACTACACCTGACAATGTAGAAGACATATTAGAGACAGCCGTATTGATTGGCGGAGTATCCTCTTTTCTGCCCCTATATGTGCCGATACTAATTCGTTTCTTTAACAATACGTTCTCACTTCAGGCGGCGATTATTACACTGCTCGGAGTAGAGAGTATTGCATTCATCGTGCTGCTGTATGCAGCATGGAAGATAGCTTCAGGCAGATTCTGGGAAGAACGCAAAGTAGTAAATAAACTCCGTGCGGAAGGCAAAATCAAATCGGTGTTTGACTGAGCGCAATCCCGCGCCTAACAAACGGTTCGACCGGAGGCCGCGAAGCGAATTTCGCATGGTTCTTTCGGTGTTACGCGGCCCCGGTCAACCGAAGCGTTAGCTGGCTAGACTCGTCAACTAGCAAAGGAGTTTACTATGAACTTTGAGATAACTTTTGAGGACGTAATTGACAAGTCTGCGGCGTAGTATAGGCGTGTATTGCGTACTTGGACAGAGGCCCAAGGTGGACTACGTCACATAGTTGAGATTAACCAGGCGACCGGGTTGGATTGGGAGTATGTCCTTGACAAAGCAGGGCGTTTGCTTGCCAAATGGAGTAAAAGAGGCCGACCTTGTCCTAAGGTTGTCATTGTTCATTACAATGGGAACCAAGAGACTGGACGCGATATTTATAATATTTCGCGGGACTACCAGATTCCAGAAGATGCAACTTGGGATGCTGTTACTAAACTATATGCCCGGCACACCAAGTTCCGGGGTTGAAGAATGAACTGATAAAATCTGGCACTCCAACATGAACGATAGAAAGGGGCCAGATGCTGAAACACGATGAGTTTCTTGAAGCCACCAGGCGCTTCAAAGACAAAAAACGAAACCCGCATGAACGCCTGCGCTGTCATGCCCTGCTCTTGCTCAGCAAAGGCTATAGCTACGGCCAAACGGCTGACATTCTCTTCATTGATGAAGACACCATCCGTCAATGGGTGCGGCGCTATGAAGAAAAAGGCTTGGATGGTTTGAAGAACAATCCACTGTGGGGCGGGGAGCATGGCCAGCGTCGGCTCAACCAGCAAGACCTGGCGCGGCTCAGTACGTTGCTCGAAAGCGAAGCACAGCCGGGCACGGAGGTGGGCAGTGGCTGGAGGCTGAAAGCCATTCGGCAGTTGATCCAGGAACGATTCTCGGTCAGTTATAGCCGTCGCGGCGTCCGCAAACTGCTGCGCGGCATGGGCTGGAGCTACCAACGTGGGCGCAAACTCTACATCCGACGTTCGGAAGCTGAGCAGGCGCGTTTTGAACTGGAAACTCGTGAAATCCTCGAAGAATTTGCGCGAAGCGGTCAGCCTGTAACGCCATTGGCCGGCGACCAAACGAAGGTCTATCTGGAAGGCACGATCGCCAGGAGGTGGAACCCTAAAGGCCAGCAACCGATGATCGCTGATGCGGCGCGCAGCAAGCAGGCGGAAAACATCTACGGCGCATTGCATCTGGGAACGGGTGAAGAGGTGGCGAGCTTTTGCATCGACTGGCAAGATTCGGAGGCGACGATAGCTTGGTTGGAGATGATTCTCAACGAGTTTGCTCGCGGAGAGATCGTCTTGTGGATAGACAGCGCTCGACACCATACCAGCGATGAAGTCGAGCAGTGGCTTGAAGAACATCCGCGATTGCGAGTGATTCATTTTCCGGCCTACCAGCCAGAGGCCAATCCGAAAGAAGGGACGTGGAAGGCGCTGAAAGAAGAAGTGAGTCATCATTGCTGGCACGCTTCGATGACGGTGTTGCAGAAGTCTGTTGATGACTTCTATCAAACCGCCCGAAAGCACACGGTGAATTTTCTGAAGCGGTTCGGTTATGTCTGGAAGAATGGCAGAATTCATCCGCTACCTCAGTTTAGCTGATGCGTCATTTCCCGGATCTTGGTCTGCCGGGACTATAGTTAATACTCAGGCCGCCACTCTCATAGGCAAGTCGGGAACACCTCAACGCAGGGCGAAAGGGACCGTGACCTATCCGATATCCGAAACCGTCTTTGGTCCAGATGGTCGGCAACTTGGAAGCAAGAATAGTGAGATGGAAGTATCTGCCGACTTAATTGGAGGCGCTTGGCAACTAGGGAACGAATAGTCAACTCAGTAAGTGGCTTCTGGGGAGTAAGAAGGGCTTTTGCTAGTCACATCCTATAGCAGTGGGTAAGCGAAACAGAAGGCGCATTAGCCTCCTACATTTCGCCAGCTAACACAAGCATGCAGCGGAGGCCGCGAATTAATTCTCTTATCGTAGCTTGAGTGCTGCGCGCGGCCCCGCTGATGCTTGGCGTTAAACGCACAGGTGGAAGTAGCACTGTATATTTCGCCGCGCCAAGCCGCGCCCGCTCCGCTATCGACCGACCGGCTTCTTTGATAAGATTGAGCTCGGTGTTGCGCGCAAGCAGTCAGCAATGAGCACGATGAGCGTCAGCAAAGGCGGAGCAGGCGCGGCGGTGGCAAGCCACGGCGCGGCTGAGGGAGCAAAATGCGTCTAACACGGCGCTGGACCGGAGCGCGCGAAGCGAGTTTCTTAACGTTCCACCAGCCGCTCACGCGCGCCCGGTCAGCTTCGTCGTTAGACCATCGCTAAGCAAGTAGGACAGCGAAATGTTCGACAGGTGGAGACAGACGGCTAACGACTCGACATTGCCTGATGCCAAGAAGAGGAGTAGCTTTGTGGTTTCAAGGTGGTCTAACGTCCCGTATGCAACGGAGCCGCGCAAGCCGGTTCCTTATCGTTATTTCGATGCTACAGGCGCGGCCCGCTGACGCTAGTCGTTAGACGGATTCGAGAGTGTCTAGGTATGCCAATGAGTCCAGCGTATAAATGCTCAACGTGTGGAGTATTCCACGACGTATTGCCAACGTGCTATAGCGCAGACGCGCCTTACTGGTATGAAGTCGTAGCGCCAGAAGAACGAGAAGCCAGGACACTCCTGTCTTCTGATCAGTGTGTGATCGATGATCAGTACTTCTTCATCCGAGGCTCTATAGAGATTGCTATTATTGATGAATCCGACACATTTGTCTGGGGCGTGCGGGTATCACTCAACGAAGATAACTTCAACCGAGCACACGAACACTGGAATGATCCAGGGAGGATAAATGAACCGCCGTACTTCGGCTGGCTGAGCACAAAGCTTCCAGGTTACCCGGACACACTGAATCTAAAGACGATGGTGCATACTCAACCAGTGGGCCAGCGTCCTTTAATCGAGCTAGAGCCGACAGAGCATCCCTTAGCAATTGAGCAGCGAGAAGGGATAACGATGGCGAGAGTCAAAGAGATAGCAGAACAGGTATTGGACGATGGCGAAGAATCCGTCTAACAAGCGGTTCGACCGGAGGCCGCGAAGCAAGTTTCTTAACATTGCACCAGTGGTCGGCGCGGCCCCGGTCAACCGGGGCGTTATGCGGCCAAATACGACTGATGAGACCGCTAATTACCCTATGAAGGAGGGCTGAAATGAAAGTTTTGTACATTGCAGCAGAGTGCAAACCCTACTCAAAAGTAGGCGGAGTTGGAGATGTTGCAGGTGAACTTCCGCCAGCATTAAAGGCAGAGGGCGTTGACATCGAAATAATTACTCCTCTTTATGAGCCCGGCTATAGTTTCTCATTCAACGGACAGGACGAAACGGCCTACGTCTGTGGGGAGCCGAAGCCAAGAACTTTTCCCGTACCTGTTAATTTCGTGAGGAATCCAACCTACTTTGGAGGAAAGTATGGTGTGCCATACGTGTACAGCGAGAATATTCCTTGCTATGACGATGCGCTACGCTTTTCTTTTTTCTCAGAAGCTTGCTTCCAATTAATCAAAGACAAAGAACCGGATATTGTTCATGCGAACGATTGGGTTCTCGGATTTCTTTTTGGAAGAATGGCTATGGAACGATTGCCCGCCAAAAGGATACTGTCTATTCATAACATTGGCTATCAGGGGAGTATTGGAGTAGATACAATCAAGGGTTGGGCTATCGAAAAGATTCTCAACGACGTTGAGATTGGAACACTATTCCATGATCCGCGTAGAGAATGGAATAACATAAACGCACTGAGGCTAGGTATTGAGCTTTCGCATAGGATTAACACGGTCAGCCCCAACTACGCGAAGGAGATTACAGAACCAGAGAATGCAGCGCGTTTTTTTGAAGGCGGTAAGGGGCTCCATGAGATTACCCGAAGGCTTTACGAGGAAGGTAAGTTAGTAGGTATTCTGAATGGGTTTGAATACAAGTTTGAACCGAGCGATGACGAGTTTGATCGTATTATCAAAAGGAAGGCTGAAATGAAACGCGCCCTCTCAGTAGACTTCCAAAATCCTGATGCTTTTTTGCTAGGCTTCGTTGGGCGTGCGGTTGAGCAAAAATTCCGGCTTTTGACCGAGGAAATTGATGGCAAAATGGTTTTAGAACACATACTTGATACTCCAGGCATTAACGTGGCAATTCTTGCGACAGGGAACCCTGAGTATGAAAGAATCTTAAAAGACCTGAAGGAGGACAAGAAAAGAAAAAATTGCTCAATTACGATTGCCTTCGATAAGCAGAAGGCTGATCAAATAAGCTTGGGCAGTGATATTTTCTTGATGCCAAGTCTATTTGAGCCTTGCGGTATCACACAAATGGACTCGTTGAGCAACGCGACGCCACCCTTGGTGCGGTGGACTGGCGGCTTAGTGGATACAGTAAAACCACATATTGACGCAGACGGAACAGGATTCGGGTTTGATGGCTCAACAAGAGACGAAATCCTTCATAACCTCATCAGCACAGTGATAGAAGCACGGGAATTCTATACTGAAAAGAACGAGGACTTCGCTAGAATTCAAAGGCGAGGATTCGACCGCAGGTTCTTTTGGTCCGCAACAGCCAAAGAATACATTGAAAAACTGTACAAACCTGCATTGAATGAAGCTTGATACAAGGCCGCATAACAATCGGTTCAACCGGAGCCGCCGAAGCGAGTTTCTTAACGTTCCGCCAGTGCCGTTCGGCGGCCCGGTCAACCGGAGCGTTCGGCGGCTGTCGGCATCGCTTGTATCAATATCAATAGCCCGTATAGAGGTAAAAATTATGGAACAATGCTCCTCCTGTAGCTCTTCTCGACTCATTCCTAACGTCTGTATCATTGATCGACTTCTCGGCGACACTCAAGACCTCTCCGTCGAGGTCTACGAAAATCCTAATGCGCTTATCTTCAAAGCAAAGCACACAGGCCGTCTTCTGGCTACGATTTGTGCCGATTGTGGTCATGCAGAACTCACAGTCACAAACGCTGCCGATCTGTACGAGGCGTACCTGAAGTCTCGCGACCGATGACTTGGCTGAGCGTTATGGACTTAACATCTGGCGGACCTGCTCTTTGATAAGCGGTTGTTAGATGGCTGTACAGATGCGAGGAAATTGAAACGGAGCGAGGGTGGGGTTCAGGCGCACAGAGGCGTAAAGTCAAAGCATTCGAGTGCCTTTGTGGGTTCGCTTCCACAGCGCCGCCGAACAAACGCATGCAGCGGAGGCCGCGAAGCGAATTTCACATCGTTACTTCAATGCCGTTCGCGGCCCCGCTGATGCGAGTCGTTAGCCGTCTTGCCTTACAGTCGCCACAGCAGAATACAGAAACGAACTGTAATGCTATACTCTACTCATGCAATTTGAGTGGGATCCAAACAAAGCTGCGGAGAACCTAAAGAATCACGGCATCTCATTCGACGAGGCATCAAGCGTCTTTGGCGATCCACTGGCAACAACTATTGATGACCCTGATCATTCAATAGATGAGTTTCGATTCTTAACAATAGGGTCCACGAAGAGTCAGCGGATCATAGTCGTATCACACAGAACGAGAGGGCAGCATTCGGATAATCTCCGCGCGAGAACCGACCCCACGAGAGAGGAAACAATATGAGTCAGAGGAATAATTCAGAGCCAAAAGAAGAAATGCGAGAAGAGTACGATTTCAGCGGCGGTGTGCGAGGCAAGTATTACAAGCAGTATCTAGAAGGGACAAATGTCGTGCTGTTAGAGGCTGACGTTGCAGAGGTCTTTAGGGATTCAGAATCAGTAAACCAGGCGTTGCGGGTCTTAATAAACATCGCTAAGAACCAGATGCCTCAGCCTCGCTAAGAAATGTCGGCCACCACGACGGCTAACAAGCGCATGCAGCGGAGGCCGCGAATCGGGTTTGTTATCGTATCTTGAGTGTCACACGCGGCCCCGCTGATGCGGGACGTTATACGCTTTGGCGAGTGAGCGAGGTGAATTTTCGCCGCGCCAAGCCTCGCCCGCACTTACCAGTGCGACAAGCTATTTGAATCAGCAGCAACACAGCGCGGGCGCGGCGGTGGCTTGCGGCCACGGCGCGGCTACTTCTACGACCCGCGCATAACAAATGCGTGCAACGGAGCGCGGCGAGCGAGTTTCTTAACATTTCTCCAATGCTGCATGCCGCGCCCGCTGACGCAAGTCGTTAGGCTGTATCGGTGTATGCTCTGCAAGATGTCAGGGGAAGTAACTTGGGCTCGTCAAAATCTACTTGATGCTGCCCTAGCCTATTGTTAAAACAAAGCTATAAAAGAGCGGCTAAGAGAGTAGGAAGGAGATTTATGGCGTCTACTAAACCTGAGATTGGAATTAGCGCACAGCGGTTAGACCGGCTTTGTTGGTTTGTTGAGAGGTATGATGATCGCAGAGCATCTGTGTCAAACCGCGCTGCCATTGTATTAAGTGCGGATGCACTTCTCATCGCTGGGGTAACCTTTATTATGGATAAGGCTCGTCCGGAGGTTACACAGTATAGTCATCTGGAGAGAGTAGTCCTATTGGTGTGTTTCGGGACCTCAATTCTCCTTTTGATCTGCTCAATCACGCTGGCAATAGCTGGACTAGCTAACGTGTGGAGAACAAGCAAACAAATGTTTGGCTCGGAAATGCCAGAACGCATTTTCTTTTATCCACGGCAAACCTTTGAGGCGTGTAAAAATTATAGCGAGTTTGATGAGCATTTTCGAACTTCAAGCGAGGAAGAGATGACCAGATATGCACTAGGTCACATGTGGGTGACCATGTGTGAATACCACTCTAGATATCAGAATCTACGACGAGCGTCTCGACTTCTGATGCTTTCTATCATTCCATTTACTATCTCAATACTTGTTTTTCTTACAGAGTTTGCTCGTTGAATACAGCCTAACATGGCGCTGGACCGGAGCGCGGTATGCAAATCTCAAATGGTCTTCGCTAGCTGAGTTGGCCTGCAGCAACGCACCCGGTCAGCTTGGTCGTTAGATCGCTAAAGCCACAGTGCTTTGACATTAAGCACTTTATGATATTATTGCCCTATGACACAGATAGATTACAGCAGAATTATTACAATAGAACCTGACAAGCGCAGCGGGAAGCCTTGTATTCGCGGTACTCGAATGAGCGTCACAGATGTTTTGGAATACCTCGCCGGTGGAATGACTCAGGAAGAATTGCTGGCCGAGTTCCCTGATCTTACGGCTGAGGATATTCGTGCCTGTTTGGCCTTTGCCGCTGACCGTGAGCGAAAATTGGCAACCCTACCTGCATGAAATTATTATTTGATCAAAATCTCTCGCCTCAGTTACCACGCCTGCTGGCCGATCTTTATCCAGACAGTTTACATATACGTGATATTGGTTTGCGTGACGCTACGGACACAGAAATATGGGAGTATGCCAAGCTGAATGGCTTTGTCATTGTCTCTAAAGATTCAGACTTCCAGCAGCGTAGTCTGCTCTATGGGCATCCGCCTAAGTTTATATGGCTGCGAGTGGGGAATTGTCCGGTGAAGCCAATCGAGCAATTATTGAGGAAGAATTCAGTGGCCATTCACACTTTTGAGCAAGATGCGATTAAATCTCATTTAATGCTGCCTTAACCGCGATCTAACAAGCGCATGCAGCGGAGGCCGCGAACAACGGTGTGAATCAATGCCAGTGCAACACGCGGCCCCGCTGATGCGGTCGTTAGACCCACGCCGAGCAAACAGGGGAGGCCAATGTACGACAGGCCGAGTCATACGGCCACAGTCTGTGCCTTGCTCGATGTTGAAGGGGCGGAGTAGTCTTGTTACTTCAAGAGGGTCTAACAACCGTATGCAACGGAGCGCGCAAAGCCAGTCTCTCATCGTTACTTCAATCCTGCATTGCGCGCCCGCTGATACGGGACGTTAGACCCCCGCCGAGCAAGTAGGGCAGGTTCAATGCTCGGGAAGCCAAGACAGATAGCTAACATCTCGACGTTGCTTGAAGCGAAGAACAGGAGTAGTTTGGTGATTTGGAAGTGGTCTAACAACCGTATGCAACGGAGCCGCGCAAGCCGGCTCCTTATCGTTATTTCGATGCCACATGCGCGGCCCGCTGATACGGGGCGTTAGGCGCTTCTCGACATTACCAATGAAAGGAATTTAACTCATGACAACAGGGTTCATTGACACGGCATCAATTAACAGTGCTGCCGGATTGTTAAGCGCAGGTTCAGGTGGCACCTGGTCGGAATGGGATAAACAGAGCCTATTTGATGTCACATATCTTTTGATGCACAGTAATATTAAAGTCGTCCCTACAATGGACAAACTTCGAGGCGCTACATCATATTATCAGTATGTCCTTTCAAAATTCCCACAATTAAACTATTTCAAACCAGAAACACAGAACAAGGCCAAGACAAAAGCAAAAGCATGGTTGAGCAGAAATATATCTAAAGTGGCGGAAGCTTGGGAGGAATCAAGTAAGAATAAGGAATTTGCTTTGTGGGCACAGGTTCACAGAGAACAAGCATTCGTCAGACATGTGGAGAGGCATGGTTCATTATTCGAGCCGGTTTTCATTCCATACATTTCGAAGGTATTAAAGTATCCTGAAGAAAAACTTCGGGAGATAAATGCCAATAGCGTTAACCTCGATATTGTTGCTAGATGGTCGAAGAGCAGTCGGGAATCAGAAATTCAGTTGCCGCAAAATGCTTGGATGTTAGCTGGAATGATGAGGGGTAAATATCACGAATATCTAGCTCGTGAAGAGCAGCTTCAATTGCTTCAACACCCTTTTAGGAAAGGCATTGGAGCACAACTTAAAACCGGGGATTCTCAGCCCGTAACAAATTCAGAGTCATATTTTATTAATATTCTTATCGCAAGCGCATTGATAGAAAAGAAACCTGACAATAAAGTTCTAACGTGGTTAGACAATATCGATAATGCTCGAAGGGCAATCCTAAGCCCCACTATTGCTCTTCCTTTTTGTAGCGAAGAGTCCCAAGCTGAAAAATTTGCGTTTCAATCAGCAAAAACGATAGGAATTCACAGTCGCTCAGCCGCCTTTCGACGTTTCCTCGATTGGGTTTTTTCAGTAAGTTTGGGAACCTCTATAGCTTACACTATTGCTCCTTGGATATGGCCTTTGGGTACATTCATGTCTCCATCAATCCAGGCTGCGTATAAGCAGGTTAGAGGAACTACCTTCGGTGATGATGTTTCAAAGCATATACTATTCACCAAGCGACGGTTCCAGAAACTCCAGAAAAGTGTTGCCGGAAGGATTGAGCATGTTCCTTTACTACGCGCCTAACAAACGCGTGCAGTGGAGCGCGGCAAGCGAGTTTCTTATGGTTCCCTGAGTATTACGTGCCGCGCCCACTGACGCGGGGCGTTGGGCGTCTGTGATCAATCTCGTATAATTAATCTTTATGAACGATTATTACTATCTGCCTCGGCACCTTAAACAAAGTGCGAAAGTCATGGTTTTCGTTGATGGTGAAAACCTTGCAATCCGTTATGCCAGTATGCTCAAAGATAAAGCTCCAGAAGACCATGTAGTTTTTGAGCCGAACGTGTTTGTTTGGACCCCTTTTGCTAATGTTCAGCATCATGTCAATTGCGAGATTGTTAGACGGTACTACTACACTTCTGTGCAAGGAGATGACACCAGGCAGGATGAGATTGAAGAAAAGTTGAAGGCAATAGGAATTGAAGCCCCTTGTGTTTTCAAGAAGGCAAAAGGAAAGCGTTCAAAGCGAGTAGACATCTCCTTAGCTACAGACATGCTGACACACGCATATCGCAAGAACTGTAATCTAGCAATTCTTGTTGCAGGCGATGAGGATTATATGCCCTTAGTTGAGGCCGTAATGGCAGAAGGGCGGAGAGTAGTTCTCTGGTTCTTGGAAGATGGTCTAAGCCAGGTACTAAAGAGAAAAGTAGACCACTATTTCAATATTGGCACATTCTTATTTAATCGAAAACGATAGCTGCTCCAACTGCTCAATAATAAACCGGCTGGTGATGTGCTTACGTGTCGTCTCAAATAGCAACTCACTGGCCCGACTCAACAGAGCAAAGCAATTCAAGCCTGCCCCTTTCGTCGCGGGCATAAACACCTTCTCATCCTTAAACTGCCATCCATAAGGCGCACACGGCTCAATCGAAATGCGGCTCTCATCACCATAATATAAATCAATCAAGTCAAGCTTTGAGAGCCGTTCTAACTCGCCCAAGCATTCCACCTTCAACTCGTAAGTTTCCGCGCACGGCTCCTTTGAGGGACGCTTTCTGATTCGTTTATAGCGCGCACCATGTTTTTTATATATCGCTCAAGAGTTTTCCGGCTGAAGGATTTGCTAAGCGCGGCTTCCAACTCTGCCTTGGCCAGAGAGAGGCGTCGGCGATTTGCTTTGACCGCAGCTTTGACCTTCGACAAATCCTTCTGGGCATCGAGAATGGGCTTTCTACCACGGCCTGCTTTGGTGCGTAGCCCTTGGATGCCTTCTGCTTGAAAGCGCTTGATCCAGTTATTGACTACCATTTCACAGCAGCCCAAAATCTCAGCTATGTCGGAAGATGTGCGCGGCTCTGATTTGAGAAGAATGATCTGGCAGCGCAGGCGAAACGAGTGGCTATCACCTGCGCGATAGCCTTTTTCTAATGCGTCGCGTTGCGCTTTGGTCAGTTCGAGAGTTTTGATTTTACCCATGATAGAGCATAGTCTAACCTATTTCTGTCCGAGTACTTATAATGTTCCAGATCACAGCCATCGTGCAAGCGCCTAACGCCCGCGTTCAGCGGGGCCGCGAACGGCCTCACTAGCAACCATAAGAAGTGCGCTGCGCGGCCTCCGCTGCAACGCCTTGTTAGATTTCGTCCGACGTGACCTCTTCTTTCCAACCTCTAGTAAGTTCGGATTATTACCGCCGCTTCTTGAAGTTAGTCGCTGATAGATTTTTGCTTTTAGACCTTGCGTTATTGAAAGTACGCGGATGATCGATTCAAGACCTCGATCTCGCCCGATCTCACGCGTCGAGCGAGCCAAAACTTGGACTTCGGAGTTGAGGATCCCCCGACGAACCTGAGTTGTAGGGGAAGCAATTCGGCATCAAATGCGATTCCAAGATTTTCTGCCTTACTGGTATCGCTCCTGACAAGGTCTTGTGTCCCTTTACGATCAATCGGCACTGCCGGTGCGAAAGTGAGTCTCCTCAAACCTGCCGTCTCGAATTGATCTACGAGCTTACAGAAACTCTTGGTGTTCCTTCGAAGATCCGATTCCGTGGCCTCGAAGAGCGACATCGCATCAGCCAAGTCAGCCAACCTCGTACCTAGTTGTCCCAACTGGTGCTCGATAGCTTGGGCAGACGCAAGGTTCTTTGCCTTATCAGCCTCCCGCGATTGAACCCTCTGCCAAACACCCCACCCCGCAATACCTATGACGACAAGTAGGATTGCTGCCGTAACCACAACATCAGTTAATAGAGCTATGGTTACAGCCATAAGAAGGATTAGAAGACCGCCCCAGATACTTCCGCGTATGACGGCAGTTATTTCTTCGCTGGCTTGTTTCGCTCCGTGCTTCGCTTCCCTTAGTTCTTCGGAGTGAGTGTCAATTTCAAGCTTAACAGCTCTAATCTTTTCCTGAATGTGTTCTTTGATCTCAGGCGTCAGTCCTCTATCTTCATCAAACGCGAAAGAGATGGAATCAGCCATTAACTTCTTCGCGCATTTTTGCAAGTTTTGAAGACTGGACTTAACGGAGCCGCGGACAGCGCCAATCATCTGCAGAACCCTACGTTGTTCGTGGCGTGGGACCTCAGCCGACGCTTCACCCTGATAATCAGCGGTTTCACACACCCCCAACGCTTGCGCAAACTCTCGTATTCGAAATTCTACTCGGGTGATCTGCTCAGTTTCTTGTATAACAGTTTGTCTCAGTATGGCCTTAAATTGCTCGAAGTCTTTCCCCAAGGCGCGATAAGCCGCGTCACGTTGGATCTGCCGTATCAAATCTGGCCGAAGCCAAAATGCCTCACCGGCCCTGTCCAACGCGGCGCTCTTGTTACCCGCCAATGCAAGTTGACGACCGTATTCAAGCTTCGCCATCCAGTGGTAAGGCATATCATCATGAGCGGCTTTCGCATATTCCAATGCGAGATCAAGCTCACCCAACCGTTCGCTGGCGCGAACCGCAATGACACGACACGCCATAGCTTTAAGCTCGTGTTCATTGTCCTGCTCCCCCGCGACGCGAGCGCATAAATGCGCGATTCGTTGCGCCTCTAAGCACTGTTTCCGGCGACCCGTCGCGACCAGAAGACGTGCCAGCCAATAACCTATTACGATGTCCAAGGGCACTAATTCGGCGGCTTTTCTTAAGTGGTGAATAGCGACTTGTGGAAGCCTCAGGTTTAAGGCGGCGAGCGACTCCTTCGCATGGTTCGCCGCGAGTATCTTCAGTAGTTGCTCACTATTTGCCTTGTCGTTCGATATCCTTGGAGAATTGGCGAGTTGCTCGAGTTTTATGGGAGAATCCTCCAAGAAGGCTGGCGGCTCGTCACGGTCGTCTTCAATATTCCCCTCATCGACGTTCCAGAAGAGTTCAACTAGCCGGGCCAGGACCTCGTCAAAGATGTTGCTAGCCAATTGCTCGGCATCAAGGCTCTCATCCTGATAGCTTGGCGTGTGACTCTTTCGGATTTCGGAAACCCACGCGCCCAGCCGACTGTCATCATAATGTCTTGAGTCGAAGATCCGTTTATGCGCGTTTCCAATGAGAAAAGGCAGAATAGTCTTAGCCCCGTCTCTACGGGCCCGTCTATACTCCAAGTGGGTATAGCTCTCTGCGTAACCCTTAGGACTAGTTCCATATGTATTCCCCACCAGCAATAGAAACAACTCTGCCCTATCGACCGCCTCGTAACACCGACCCAAAGGTGGCTCCGAATCCGCAGCGTTGTCATTCAAATCTATAGCATCCACCGCTGGTACTTTGAGTCTATTTATTCGGCTCTTGAGCGCAGCTCTCAATTCCTGAAACTCGTCGAATCGACTAGCCAGGAAGACTTGAAGTTTATTGATAGCCATTAATTATTTCCTTTGCTTTCATAGAAACGATCTTGAACCCAGAAGACGACTTTTCTTAGCAATGGGCAAGAAATCTAACGCCCCGCATCAGTGGGCGCGGCACGTAACCCCCAGGGAACCATGCGAAACTCGCTCGCCGCGCTCCACTGCATGCGCTTGTTAGACGCACCTTGACGGCCAGAATCTTTTGCCTCTACCACAGCACCTTGACCGGGTAGCCTGAAAACACTGAGTCTACGCTGACTAGAGTCGCACCTTCTGCCTGTGCTTGTGCTATCAACAGCCTATCAAAAGGATCTTTATGCTGAGATGGCAAGCTGCCCAACCCCAGAACGTGAGCCAATTCTATCGACAAAACTTGCAAACCATTGCCCTGTTGCTGTGTTCTTACCAAGTCTTCTATCGGACGACTTATTTTCAGCTTGCCTAGTTGCATCTTTATCTGCATTTCCCAAATACTTGCCACGCTCAGGATTAAAGTATTGCTACTATCTTGGCAAGCTGTCAGGACATTTTCGGAAAGCTTCTCCGGTTCGTTTGCCCACCAGATGAAGACGTGCGTGTCCAAAAGCAGCTTCATATCGTTCCTGCCCAGAAGGATTCAGGTAAAGGCTCATCAAAGTCCTCACTTGTCCATATATCGCCTCGATTTAGCCCTGGAATGCGGGTTTGGTTTGCCTCTGAGATAGGCACTAACCGCGCCACAGGCTTATTGTCTTCGGCAATAATTACTTCATTGCCTTCCAAAGCTAAGGACACCAACTCGGAAAGAGAGGTATGCGTATCGTGCACATCTACGGTCTTGCTGCTCATAGTCAAATTCTATTATAGGTTTCTCAGAATGCAAATGGAACGGTGCGCCTGTGCGTCTAACGCCCCGGTTGACCGGGGCCGCGAACAGCATTTAGGGAATGATAAGAAACTCGCTTCGCGGCCTCCGGTCGAACCGTTTGTTAGGCGCTGCTTTGTTGCAGATCTTCTGCTGTGAGATCGCGCAGTAATCTGTTTAAGATCTTCGATAAAGTTCATGGTCCCTCCATCCTTTGAAATCGCCAATGTATCTTGTATTCTTTATAAGAGTAGGCCAACCACCATTTATTTCCATCACTGTGTCATCTAGCCTGATTGGGAATAACAATGTCCGTCGTTGCTCGCGCTCTTTGGCAAGTGCTGTTTCAACCTCCTGTTCAACCCATTGACTTATAACTGAGGTTTTAGAAAGAACTAACAATAGCTTGTCATGAATACGGATTGACTCGTCGATTCGAGGACGGAGCTTATCTCCAATCTTCAGATCTTCGGGTGCAAACCAGCAACGGACGCCAGACTCTTGGAGATCTGAATATAATCGCTCCGCAAATTCCTGGTCTTTAAAGCTATAGCTTATAAAGCAGGAAAAGTATTTGATTGAAGTAGCTAAACGTTCGCGAAAGTACTTTATCTCTTCGTCAAGCACGCCGCAACCACGGAGAAAGGTCAGAGGAAGTTTCTTTCGTGATCGGTAGATTGTGTCAATACCAATGTGTGTTGGTCCTTGATGGATCACCGTCTCCAGGCAGGGCCGTTCAGTTTTCGGGCCTGAGACCTAAAAGAGCAAGCGCTGCCCAAGGTTGAGCAGCAAATCGCCGACACGCTGCTGCTATGTTAATTTCTCCTGCTCGTCGCATCAATCCTATTGCTGTATTGCGAAGCGCCGCCATTACCTGTGGGATGCTTCCGCAGCGAACTTGCGAGCGGTCTTCATCATATGTCACGTCTCTCACCCAATGCTGCTTGTTCTCGATGTGCCAGTGCTGCCTCGCCATCTTTAACAACTGCTCGGCACTTGCTCGCTCTCTTCTCAAACTCGTTACTCCATAGGTCACTTCCTGCCGCACCTTGCCGCTCTTCTTCTCTATCACTTCTCTTTCTATCATCAACACTTGCTCAAGGCCCGGCCATAGCCCGTGATCTGATAAAGATGAACTCGATGACAACTTGCGAGTTTCTATTCTCCCATGCGCTGCATCCTTCATCTCGGCAGTTTGCACTGCTTCACGCAGCCAAATACTTTGCTCGAAAACAGCGCTGACCCATTTAAGTAGTTCGCCCTGATTCGCTTTGACTACCATCAAGTAGTCCCCACCCCTGTCGAGTATGTTCCGGGCTATCTGACGTTGTGTAAGTAGCGCATCCATTGTGATTACTCTGTTTTCTATGAGTAGAGTCCGAAGCATTTCACTCATTACTGTGATCTCATTAGTTTTATCACCCACCGGGTGTTGAAAAAGCGTCAGACCTAACCTCTGACCAAGTGCGCTCAACAAGTGGGCAGCCGGTGCGCCAGCCTTACGTGTGCCCCTGAGAGTCTTGCCATCAAAGCTGACAACCTCGAGGCTATCGTCTTCAACAGGCGAATCGCTCATGACAGCCTCGACCCAAAGGCCGAGTTTAGACTCGAACGTCTGCCTATCAAGGTGGCGAAAGATGTAGTGCAAGGTAGCCGCGCAAGGGTTTTGCAGTGAGTAAAGCCAAGAGCGTGAGCGAAATCTTGGCCGTAGTTACGCCCCCATTCAGCGATGGCAGAATAGCTTTTATAACCGCAGAGCATAGCAGCGACGGCCAAACTCAAGATTGCAACCAAAGGATGACGCTTGCCACGAGATTGACGAAAATCCGGTATCTGAGCTAATACTTGCACTAAAGCAAGACTTTGTCTTGTCATAGTCTCACCTCTGATGAAAACAAAGTCGTCGGCTATGCAAGTGCAGGCAATGCTTCGACCGTCACTTTCATGCCGAGCGCTTGCAACTGCCGCACTAATCGTTGACATTGTCCTTTGGTTTGTTGCTTGTCGAAGTAGTCTCCTCCCAACTCCTTATAGCTCTCCTGGCGTTGCAGGATGTGGTAGATCATCACTAACAGGCTATGCCCGACTGCTACTAAGGCTTTCTTCCTGCCCTTGCGTTTGACCAGCCGACGATATTGCGCCGCCAGATAGGTTCCTTTCGTGTGCGTCGCCGCCCAAGCCGCTTGCACTAAGGCCACTCGCAAACTCCTATTGCCTTCCCTCGTCTTCCCACTCTTGCGCTTGCCTGCACTTTCATTATTGCCTGGACACCTCCCTGCCCAACTCGCCAGATGCTTGTCGGTCGCAAACTTTGTCATGTCTACGCCGATCTCTCCGACGATCACTTCGGCCACCACGCGCCCCACTCCCGGGATGGTTTCCAGCAACTTGATGGCGGCCTCAACGAAAGGGTCGCTGCTGGTTGCCACCTCCTTGCCGACCTCTTTATTGACTTTCTCTATGGCCCTCTCTAACTCGTCATAGCGATCCAGCAACTCGCCCAACACGAACTTTTGCGCGGCACTCAATCTGCCCGTCAACGCGCGCTTCAACGGCTCGGCTTTCTGCTTCAACCGCCCGCGCGCAAGGCTTGCCAACTTCTGCCCATCCTGCTCCCCGTTGGCTAGTGCCCGCAGCATCAACCGCCCGCTGACCCCCATCACATCGCTGGCCACCTGCCCCAACTTGATGTTGCCGCTCTCGATGATGCGCTGCACGCGGTTGGCTATCGCTGCCTGATCGCCAATCACCCGCTGCCGATAGCGAATTAACTCTCGCAACTCGCGAATCTCTAAGGGCGGAATAAAGCTCGCTTTGAGCAACCCATGCCGCAACAAATCAGCCAGCCACTCACTATCTTTGACATCGGTCTTTCGGCCTGGCACGGCCTTGATGTGGCGCGCATTGACTAAAATCACTTCGACTTGCCCTTCCAACAGATTGAAGACCGGTCGCCAATAAACGCCGGTGCTTTCAATCGCCACGTGCGTACAGCCTTCTGCCACCAGCCAATCCAACAAGGCCAACAAATCATCGGTCATCGTCGAGAAAGTGCGAGTCTGCTTACGACCATCTTTGATGAGGCAAGCGACGACGGTCTGCGCGTGAACATCCAAGCCACAGCAACAGTGATATAAAACTTCCATAGAGCATCTCCTGCAAGCGATGACGGGAGAGCCCGAATGGTTAGAATCTCTGATGCGTGCTTCCCGCGTGGGAGCGACAGTTGGTTGTGCCTCAGCAGGCTCTCAAGTCAGACTCACGTGCGGGCTAAAATCGCACCAAGTGAGAGCGACCTTCGTCGCGCCATCGCTTGAGGGTAGAATACACTGGCTCGCGATAGCTTTCATTCGTGGTTGTGATGCCACGAATCGTGGGCGACTCACGTTTAATTGGACTTGAACTGCGAGGTGAGACTTTATCTCATTTATTTTCTATTCTCACGAAAACTGAATGGCCCTGAGGCGCGATATTTTACGTCTCATTATATTAGATGTCCTAACAGGCGTAATTTATCACGCCCAGGTCGGCTCCTAATCCTACAGCTCCTCTTCCACCTTTCTTTGTTTCCAACTACTTCTGCTATTTCGCTCTTGATTAGACGCCTCGCCCACTGTATGTTAGACGCTCCTGGGTTACTCTTTCCCAGGAGTCTTCTCTGTGCCTAAGCTCCTTGACCAAGTTCGCTATCTCATTCGCACTCGCCACTACTCCATCCGCACCGAAGAAGCTTACACCTACTGGATCAGACACTACATACTCTTCCACGGCAAACAGCACCCCGCTGGCTTAGGGCCTGATGAAATTAACGCTTTCTTATCACACCTGGCCGTTGACCGCAATGTGACTGCATCCACCCAGCGGCAAGCCGCCAGCGCTATCCTTTTCCTCTACAGGGATGTGCTTGGTAAGAAAATCGACTGGATAGACAATGTCGAGCAGGCCAAGCGGTCTTTGCATATCCCGGTGGTCTTCACCAGGATTGAGGCAAACGATGTCCTTCAGCGCCTCGAAGGGACTCGATGGCTCATGGCCAGTTTACTCTACGGCTGCGGGCTGCGCCTGATGGAGTGCGTCCGCCTCAGAGTCAAAGACATAGATTTCGGCTACAAGCAGATAGTTGTACGTGATGGTAAGGGGGCAAAGGACAGGGTGACGATGCTGCCTCAGCCGCTTATTGATCCCCTGCGCGACCACCTGAAGAAAGTAAGGGCGCTTCACCAGCGGGACTTGCGAGAAGGGTTCGGGCGCGTTCATCTGCCATTTGCTTTAGCAAAGAAGTACCCAAATGCGGATTTGGAATTCGGGTGGCAGTACGTATTCCCTGCGGCGAAGCGGTCTATTGATCCGCGTTCAGGAAAGCAACGTCGCCATCATCTATCAGAGACCGTCTTGCAAAGGGCAGTGAGGCAAGCAGTCCGTGATGCGGGCATAAGCAAGCCAGCGAGCTGTCACACCTTCCGGCACAGCTTCGCCACGCACCTGCTGGAGGCCGGGTATGATATAAGGACGGTGCAGGAGTTGTTGGGACATAAGCACGTTAGTACAACGATGATTTACACGCATGTTCTAAATAGGGGAGGTAAGGGAGTGCGCTCTCCGCTTGAGCTTTGATAGTAGAAATCCCCCCAAGCTTGAATCAAGGCAGGCTGAATGGGGTTGGCATTTTGTTGGATGGGATCATTAGCTTACTCCTGAATCAGAAACTCCACTGCCTGCAATGCTCCGCTCACTGCACAGCATAGCGCATTACTCTCATGGTATACCGATGCTCGCGGGCTGTCTCGCAGTGTTGCCAAAAAGTCAGCTTTGATACACCCTCTAACCCTTCAACGCTTTGGCCTGCCTGCTAGACGTTTGGGTAAATCCATATCGTCATCAATCAATATGTCTGTGGAAACACCCGCCACTCGCGCATACCGGAGCAGTACAATGAGTGAAGGCTCGCGCTCCCCATGCTCAAACATAGATATGTGAGATTGTCCAAGCTCGTCAGTTAGCCCCAGCTTCCGAATCATCTCATTTTGTGAAAGCCCAAGTTCGTTCCTAATACGGGCTAACTTTTCTGCAAGCTTTGTAGGCTTCTGCCTTGATTTATGCCCCATCAGGGTAATGTAGAGGTCTCGAAAAACTGGACAGTAGATTGAACCAGAACTACAGTTCAGAAATCGGAGACCACAATGAGAAAGAATCGCAACTACAAACCGCAACAAAAAGCTCAGGCCGTTCTGCAACTCTTGAGCCGAACCAAAAGCGCCGCCCAGGTCTGTCGCGACCTTGATATTAATGAGAACCTTCTGAGTCGCTGGAAACAGCAACTTCTCACTCACCCCGCCCTCGTCTTTGAGCGCGAGCGTGAAGCCACCGAAAAGGATGAACAGGTCGCAGAACTCCACCGCCTCGTCGGTCGCCTGAGCATGGAATTGGAAGTCGCAAAAAAAGCCTCCCGGCTTGCGAGCTATCAAATCAGCAAAAACGGGAAGTGATCGCGATGCTGTCGTCTGATTATCCAGTTCAGGCTATCTGTCAAATCCTCTGCCTACCGCGCAGTTCCTATTATTATGCTGCCGTCAGGCGCGAAGAAGCCGTCTTGAAAGCCACTATTGAAAGGGTCGCGGTCCAGTTCCCGACTTATGGCTCACGCCGCATCACCGCGCAACTTAAGCGCGCGACCCCCGACCTGCCTGCCGTTGGTCGCCCGCGTGTGCGTCGGCTCATGCGGGAGATGGGACTCACCAGGCGCGGATGCCTTTTATTTTTCGTGTGCCAGTTTTACGTGATAATCAGAATATCGTCACCATAAGCCTGCCTTGACCTTCCTCATTATGGCACTACCGTTAGCCCCACGACGGATTGGTCATGATAGAATCTTTGCATTATGACTAAAGCCGAACGCGCTATCAGCATGGCCGACCGAAGAGATTGTGAGTATTGCGAGGGTAACGACATGCCTCAACGCACGAACAGCAACGATCAGGCTGGCAAGGGCACCTGGGTGCATTACAACGTGGGACCTCCCGGCGTCGTAGATTCACCGGCTGTAGACGCGCAATTATGCCTGGCCTCGGCTGAGATTGAGGCGGCATGGGCAAAGTTGTCTGAATCTGATTAGCCGTCACATTCCGGCAACACTCGGTCAGGATACTACCATCTGCCGCGCCTTCTACCAGGAGACACAAAATCATGGCATACGCTAGACCGATTCATTCCGCAAAAGAAACCGACCGTAAGGTGTATCACAACAGCGACCGATGCCCGGAGCGGAACAACATAGAGGAAGCCAATGTCCGCCCAGGAACGGGTAGACAACCTCCTTGCGAGCATTGTGAGCGTTTGAATAGTGAGGACTCGTAATACGCCAATGGCCCCGTTCGTTCACCGTCCGGGATAGCCCATATGCGGGGCAGAGTTTTGTCAGGCATTGAGTCTGTAAATAGAAACCATGAGCGAGCAACGCAGAATACTTGTCGCTTCTGATTCGGGTATTTCTATCCGGTCCTTCAGAGATATTCCCGACGCGGTTGGCGCATGCCTCGGCGCAGACGGACTTATCCTCGCCGAGGATGATTTATCTCAAGGGTTCTTCGATCTCAGCACGGGGCTGGCGGGCGAGCTATTCCAGAAGTTTGTAAACTACAAATTGCGAGTGGCGATAATTCTGCCAAACCCCGAAGCCCACGGTGAACGGTTCAAGGAGCTTGCGTACGAACATAGCTCGCACAGTCTGGTTCGATTCGTTCGCTCTAGAGATGAAGCAGATGCATGGTTACGTGATTGACGGTCTCGTCTGCGCGGCGTGTGCCGCCTAACCATACATCTGAGATATTCGCATCAAGCGTTCGACCGCAGCCGACGCGAGACGGCAAAGGTGCGGGCCTTGATGCGAGCGCGAGCACGGCCCATGCTTTCAATCTTAAGGTTATTGTGATATAGATCATGCGCGAGATCGAGCTTGAACGCTCGACTGTAGTAAGCGAATCAGGGCTTCAACAGTATATCCAGGCTTTAATTTTACAATCAGAGGAAAAGCAATCATGAGGATACTCCTTTATAATCCTGACAATGGTGTGACCCGTAACTTCATGCCGCACCTTTGGATGTTTCTGCTCAAAGCGTTAACCCCGCCCGAACATGAAGTATTGCTCATTGATGGCAACGCGCAGCCTATGGATGAAGCTTCGATTGCGAGGTTCGTGCGCGAGCAGAAGATAGGGCTTGTCGGCATTGGCGCGATGACCAGAATGGTTGAGAAGGCATACAGAATGGCAGATGCTATTCGCGCCGCAGGCGTGCTCGTCGTGATGGGCGGCCCTCACGTAACGGAGGAGCCGGACGAAGCGCTCGGACGAAGCGGCGGGCCGCGCCATGCCGACGCCGTCGCCCTCGGTGAAGCCGATGAAACATGGCCGAAGATAGTCGAGGATGCCGCGCGAGGCGACCTCAAGGAAATCTACGCGCCAGTTGACGAGACCGGCAAGGAGCGCAAGCCCAGCCTCCAGTCCTACCCTTCCATCCCCTGGGAATCTATAGACCTGGATCAGTTCAATTTAATCCCCAAAATCTTCTCATCAAGACTCAGAAGACTTGGGGAGGGGTGGGGAAACTTTCGAGTTATTCCGGTCGAGTCCGGTCGGGGTTGCCCATACGGTTGCGAGTTCTGCACCGTAACCGGCTTCTTCGGCGATTCGATAAGGTTCCGCACGAATGAAAGCGTTGTCAGCGAGTTGCTGCGGCTGAAAAGCCGCGCCCGCAGTGAGCGGGGCCAGATTTCGGTCTTCTTCATAGATGATAATTTCGCCATTAACATCAAGCGCACGAAATCGCTGCTGCGTGATATCATCGCCGCCGGCGCGCAGTTGAATTGGGCCGCGCAGATAAGCGCCAACCTGTTACGCGACGAGGAACTCGTTGATCTCATAGCGGCGTCGGGCGGCAAGTGGGTGTTCATCGGTATGGAGTCAATAGACCCGGCCAACCTGGCGGACGTGAACAAGGGATTCAATAAGCCGGGCGAGTATAAGGCAGTGCTCGAACGGCTCGCGGCGCGCAACATTCTGGCGATCACCTCATTCATCTTCGGCCTCGATAATGACACGCCGGGCGTTGCCGAGCGGACGCTTCAGCAAATTCGTAGCTGGCCTCCGGGAATGCCCGTCTTCGGCACGCTCATACCGCTCCCGGCGACGCCCCTTTACAAGCGGCTTGAGGTTGCCGGGCGACTCACACGGCCAAAGCACTGGCTGGACTTCCAGCCTTTTCAGATGGCTCATACCCCGCTGAAGATAAGCATCGAGCAAGCTCATGCCGAGCTGAACCAGGCATGGGCGGAGTCCTACAGCCCTGAGGCGATAGCCGGGGCTGTGGATTCGGCCAGTGACAAGCCGATCAGTCACCGCCTAACCATCCTCATTGCGCGTCTATTCTTTCGAGGTATCTACTTTCCGCAAATGGGCAAATGGGCCTGGATAAAGACCATCGCTCAAAATCGGCGAACGATTTATAAACTCTTGAGCGAGGCGCTCGGCACCGGGCGCGATGCCCGAACGAGGAGGGAAGGAATAAGTCAGGAGCTTGATCCTGAGGTGATCAGATAGCGTGGCGATAACTTAACCCGGACCAGTACCGCCTTCGCTATTGCTTTCAGGCCAAAAGTGACTTGAGCATATCGGAGGTCAATCGGAGGAAGATACTACGTAGCCTTGATCTTCGAGGTAGCTTACTATTACTTCCAGGCTATACTTATTCAGCTCCTCTTCCACCGCGCCTTGCTGATACTCATCCTTGCCGGCGACAACACGGTCTGCGATAAAGCGAGCCAAAAAGGAAGATGCCGATGCCTCCAATGTTTGCCCAGGCTGGAGCCTATGCAGAGATGCGCCAGACTCAACCGCAACGCCCAAAGAGAAACCGGCTTCCCTTAACTCATTCGAGCGTATGTAGTATTTCGCGCTTCCTTCTTTTGAACAACTTTTGTCTGCTTGAGATTGCTTGCAAGCCTTAGCGTCTTCAGCCCCCAGATCACATACCACCCAAGATCAATCTGAAACCAGCGGCGACCGAAGCGCGCGGCATTCGCGTCCGAGTGATGATTCCTATGCCAGTTCTCTCCCCATGCCCCCAACTGCAACGGACCCAGCCACCAGATGTTGCGGCTTGTGTCCTCGCCTTCCGGCAAGCCCTGCGTCATGTGCAGCAGGCTGTTGACGAACATTTGAAAGTGCAGCGTATAGACCAGCCGGATAGCCCCAAGCCAGAAGAAGGCTTCCCATCCCAGAGCGATACCGCAGAGCACGGAAAGCGCGATGATTGGAATCTGCGCGCGCCTCCATATTCGATACTTGCGCTTGTCCAGGTCAGGGCACCATCGGCTCACGGATGAGCCTGACCATTGATAGACCCAACGGATGTGCGCCCACCAGAAACCGCCGTGGCGCGGACTCGACACGTCCTCTGCCGTATCGGCCTTCGCGTGGTGATGGCGATGATTTGCCACCCACCCCATAGGCTCTCCTGATGCGTTGAAGATGGTAAAGAATATGAGTATGTTCTCAACTACAGGATTCAGTCGCAATGAGCGATGGGCAAGGCACCTGTGATAACACACGGATGTTCCAACTCCCCCTAGTGAAGCGACACTCAGGGCAATTGCCAGTACACTCCAACTCGGCAATGGGAATAAGATCAATCCCACCACCGCGAGCGCATGAATAAGAACGAAGTAGAATAAAACCGGGCCATTCCCCTCGGAGTATTGCCACCAGGGGCGCGTCCATGGTTGCTCCCCTGTTAATTGTGTTGATTTCATTTTCATACTTGCTTTTTATGTCCTTCGGCTAAGAGAATATCTTTCCCGCGCCCGGCCTCCAATTGCGCGTCTGATTTTCCGCTGACCATGCCAATCCCTTTATTACCACGTAAGGCCGGGTGGTAACATCTGATCCACGCCCGATCTTTTCATCATCTCTGCGGAGATGACGACTCGGTTGCGCCCTTCCTCTTTTGCCTGGTATAGAGCCTCATCAGCCGCGGCGATGAGATCACCCGATGAGAAGCCCCTGGTGGGATAGCCGGTTACGACTCCCAGGCTGACAGTCATAACTTTGTCGGCACGCGAGCCTTCATGCGAAATCTCCATTGCTTCGACCCTGGCACGCGTCGCTTCGGCCAGTTCGGCAGCACCCTGAGCATGGGTCCCCGGAAGAACCATTATGAATTCCTCGCCCCCATAACGGGCCACCAGGTCGCCGGGCCGCTTCAACGCATTGCGGAAGTTGTTCGCCAGCAGTTTCAGGCAGTCGTCCCCGCGCTGATGGCCATAGGCATCGTTGAAAGCCTTAAAAAAATCGGCGTCTATCATTATTAGAGAAAGCGCCGTACCGATACGGCAGGCGCGCCTCCATTCGAGGTCGAGAACTTCTTCGAAGTGGCGGCGATTAGCAATGCCGGTTAAGCTATCCAGGTAGGACAAACGATGCAAATCTTGATTTGCCTGATCAAGCTGTTGTGCGCGAAGCTCCAGTAACACAATACGGTTTTCCAAGACTCGAAAGACATTCTTTTCCCGCTTCTTTATCCGCCGAGCGCGGAGGCGGTAGCCTTGGGCAAGGATCATGACCACGGCGAGAGAGCATAGGGCGTAAAACCAATAAGACTGATAGAAATGTAGCATCGGGTAGAACCTCTAGCGCCTATGAGACTGATTCCCATCCCCCTTTTCGGGCTTTGAGAGCCTGATCTACCAGTCGCTCGGCCTCTTCATCCGTCCCCATCATCACCGCAGATATCTCGCTGATCAACAGCCTCTTCGCCCTGTCAAGCGTCCTGTGCTCACTAAAGGATAAGTTTTTCGTTTCGCTCAATTCAGTCAGCGACTCGATGACCTCGGCCAGGTCAAACGCCGACCCCGAGGCAAACAGTTTCTGGTTATCAACGGCGCGCTGCCTGAAGTTGTCGGCTGATTGAGTCGGCTTCTTTAACCGGTCCAGCAGCTTTGGAATCTCAGACTCCTTCAATAATGGCCTGATGCCTACAGCGTGAGCATTATCCACAGGGACGAATAGATTTCCGCCACCATTATTAAGGACGAGAAGTTGGTAAAACATCATCGGCCTGTCGTTAACGATCCGCCTGACCACAGCGCCGATAAGGCATGGGCCTTGACACGGATAATTAACCTTATCTCCAACGATCAGTGTCATTCGAATCTCACTTCCCGGGCATACGACGATAAATTGTTTGCGCGCCCGCGTTAAAACGCTTCTCGGCGATTGGTGATCAGGTTGAAGATCAACACTGCCCCCGCAACAATAAGCAACAAGTGAATAAACTGACCGCCGACGCCAGCGATAAAGCCCAGCAGCCACAGAACCAGCAGAATAACGACGATTGTCCAACGCATAATTAACCTCCGGCTTTACGGAACTCCCCGGCCCCCTTCGTGATGAGCGAGTTAGGCGTTCTAACCCGACTCCGGTTTCCATTTAATGTTACACGTATTCAGGATTGGATTCCGTCCAATATTGCACAAGGTTGAGAATACTTGGCGGGCGGAGATTGGCCTGGGGCAAGCGATCACCCTCGTTTCTTTGATAATAAGAAAGGGATCAACGCTCGTCCCGATGTCAGCCATGATCTTGTATTCGTGCCGCCGCTGCGGGGGCAGTCCTCGGCTTCGTGTTATAATTGATCCGAACAACCGCCAGGGTTTCGTGGAGTGAAAAATGAAAACAGAGTTTGAAGACGTTCGTATAACCGGCAAGCCTGATCCTAATAAAGTAAAAGCGGGGAGCAAGCCCTATACTTACACATTCTTTTTTCCGCTTTCCTGCGCGCCACCGCAGCGCTGGAACGAGCTTCTTGTTCAGGAGTGGGTGTATAGAATAATGCAGAGCCCGAGACACATCTGGGTTAAAAGGAGTGAGCTAGTAATTGATTGCCCAAGTAAGGAGCTTGCGTCAATCGTGCAGCGCGTGGGCGCAGACATTCAAATCGTGAACAGAAAGTATAGGAAAGAGGTCGAAAGCAGACGGGATAAAACAGAGAAAGAAAGGCAGCAGGCAGCGGACGAAAAAAGTGTTGATGACGCCTCTATAAGGAAAATTATTGATGACTTGAAGCTGCCCGATTAGAAAGTGGCCAATGATCTAATCAAGATAAAACATCGGATTGCGACCGGTTATCATAGCGATCAGAACAGCTATCATGAATGAACAGTTTCCAGATCAGGGCTAAAGCTGGAAATTGCCGCCGCCTCGGAGTCGAACGTCTCAAACACGGTTATCAGCTTTGTGAGTACCAGCAACTGGTTCAGGCGATTGTTAAGATGGAGCAGCTTCATATGCCCGCTCACCCGCTGCATCTGCGTATAGCAGGAGATGAGTTCCCCAAGCCCGCTGCTGTCCATATAACTGACTTTCGCCAGGTTCACGATGATCTTACGGCCTCCATCCTGGATGTTAGTGGCGACAAGCTGTCTGAACTGCCCGTCGCCTCCCAGAACGAAACTGCCGTCGAGATCAAACACAGTAACATCGTTTAACTTGCGCTCCTGAATATTCATATTGTCTTAATCCTTCCTAGCTTAATCATGTTCCCCTAAGCTGATGACTAAGACTATAGCACCGTTACTAGAGAAATTATGTTCAATACGGAACAAACCGACATGCGGGAAACTTGACGGGGTGGCCGCAGTTGTCGCCGGACCTGTAGGCAGGCGAGTGAACCAGTGAGACCGTGAAAAATATTTTAGCGATTGTCCGGTATCGAGCAGCGCACATTCTATAGTAGGCGTATACTGTCATGGGGAGATAGTAGTTAGCAGTTATTACCCGGTAATTATCCGAAGCGAAAAGGAATCAATATGCTTCAAACTAACCCTGATACAGACATATTCAAGCAACAGATGCGCGACTCGCTCGAGCGCGAGACTAAAAATTCAACTGCTATCAAAGTTGCCAAGAACAGCCATATTTACACGGTCGGTGAAACAATCGAGATGGTCTACTTCATAGAAAGCGGGGAGATTAAGCTTGTTATGGTCTCGTCTGAAGGCAAAGAATGCCTGCTGGCTATTCACACTTCAGGAGATGTATTCGGCGAACTGTGCCTGGCGGGGTTAGCCGGACGGCAGGAAACTGCGACCGCTATGGAAGACACGGTTTTGAAACAAATTCCCTGCAACAAATTCCTTGAGCGTTTATCCAGGGACTTACTGCTTGAAGGTTTCATCAAGTACATGGCTGTGCGCGTGGCGGACCAGCAGGTAGTAATCGCTAATCTCGTGACCGTCGATAGCGAGCAGCGTTTAGGGAAGACCTTGTTGCAACTGGCCAGAAAACTGGGCAAGAAAGACCCTCGCAGCATACGCATCGAATTGAAGATTTCACACGAAGAACTGGCCTCCATGGTCGGCACTACGAGGCCCCGGATCAGCGTCTTCATGCAGAGATTTCGCAACCTCGGTCTCATTGAGCTAAGTGAAGAACACCATCTAATCATCAAGGAAAAGAATCTCACTGCTTACTTTCCAGCACAGTGGGATCCGAAGCTTGGAATTCACGTGACTTGAAGTCGCGGC